>OJBD01000001.1_pt1 | contig 253423 bp, 241 predicted proteins | sample 1590481 | NCBI WGS metagenome assembly OJBD01 (sample SAMN05416811, study PRJEB24817) | seawater metagenome | isolation source: Sea water | place: Canada:Atlantic | collected 2013-07 | reverse complement strand
TCCTTTTGGTGAAGCATGAACCGGATCAATCATACACAAAAGGTCGGACACTCTCCGCCACCCACTGCCACGCACTTGTGCCGCGCGCTGATCGCCGAGGCCACCATTCCGTCGTATGTCGGAAGGGGAGGCGTGCCGCAGCGAAATCCCTCGCCCCCGCAAACCCTACCGCCCCCGCGACCACCGCCAGAGCGCCTTCAAATCAATAGCCAGCACAGCGACCCCAAGCGGGATCAGCCAGAACCCCAGCACCGGCAGGAACCCCAGGATCCCGCCACAGATCAGCGCGACGCCGAGCAGGGCGCGCAGGCCGGGGGGACGCCCGCACCGGATCGAATGGCGCTACCTCGCGCCGGGCAAGCCAATGCAAAATGGGTTTGTCGAGAGCTTCAACGGGCGGATGTGCGATAAGTTGCTCAACGAGACCATCTTCCGCAACTTGGCCCACGCGCGGAGCGTGATCGCTGCATAGGCCACGGACTACAACACCGAGCGTCCCCATTCGGCCTTAGATTACCAAACCCCGGCTGCCTACTACGCGCGGATCCTGACCACCGCCATCGCCCGACCGCTGCGCGAGATGAAAGCTCCGCGCGTCGAGCGATTGCTCAACCTGCACCAACCGGCGTAAACATCAACCGGCCTCCGATCTCAGCTGAATGAAATCCAGAGGCCAATCTGAGTGGTGCGCAAGCTGGCGGTATCTATTCAAAATTTCGGTGCGGCAGCCTCTTGTCATTCTAGTGTGATCCATCCATCGTGACGGGCTCCGACGGGCGTATTTAGGGAAAGATGAAGGCAATGACGATGAATTTGGATCAGGCGATACGTGAACGGCGCAGCATTCGGGGCTTTAGCGACGAGCCTGTCAGCCGCGCAGTGCTGGAGGAGGTGCTCGAGATCGCGAATTTCGCCCCGTCCTCGATGAACACGCAGCCTTGGCATTTTCACGTTCTGACCGGCGAGGTTCTGGACAATGTGCGGCGTGGCAATTCCGAAAGGATGCTGGCAGGTATCGAGCCCAGCCGGGAAATCGCGGCGCATGGCGACTATGCGGGTGTTCACCGTCAGCGCCAAGTCGAGATCGCCAAGCAGCTGTTCGCCGCGATGGGAATTGCGCGCGAGGATGCCGAGCGGCGGCAGGATTGGGTGATGCGCGGATTTCGTCAGTTCGATGCGCCCGTGTCGGTCGTTGTAACCTATGACAAGGCGCTGGACGATCACGGTCCGGTCGCGATTTTTGACGCGGGCGCGGCGACCTACGGGTTGGTGCTGGCGGCGTGGTCACGCGGTCTTGGCGCGGTGATCAACGGGCAGGGGATCATGCAGTCGCCTGTGGTGCGCGAATGCGCCGATATTCCCGAAGATCAGGTGATCCTGACCTGTGTTGCGCTTGGATGGCCGGATGAGGAATTCGCCGCGAACGGGGTCAAGAGTGTGCGCCGCGGCCTTGGCGAGAACACCAGTTTCCAGGGGTTCGACGAAGACGGGCAGGGGCGGCGCGCGACCGCCCGCTGAGCGCTCTAGCCGAGGCTCGCCAGCAATGCGCGCGAGGGTGTGCCGGTGACGGCGCTGTTGGTACTGGCCTGATAGGCCTTGATCGCGGCGCGGCTTTTGGGGCCGATCACACCGCTGGTGCCGCCGGTGTCAAAGCCACGCGCGGTCAGGCGTTGTTGCAGGGTGATCCGATCGCCCTTGGTCAAGCCGTTGGAATCGGGCGGGAAGCCCCCCTGAATCGCCGCGCCGCCGGCGATCCGGTCGGCGAGGTGGCCGATGCCGATGGCGTAGAGGTCGGAGTTGTTGTAGCGCTTGATCGCGCCGAAATTGGCGGTGACGGCAAAGCTGGGGCCGCCGGATTGGGGGGTCAGCGTGCGCCCTGCCGGCGTGCCGGCCGCGCCCAGTTCACCGCCCCATTTCAGCCCGCGTTGCCAGCCGCTTTTAGCAAGGTAGGCGGCGGTGGAGGCCAGCGCATCCGTGGGGTCATCCGACCAGATGTCCCGCCGCCCGTCTCCGGTGAAATCCACCGCATAGGCGAGGTATGAGGTCGGGATGAATTGCGTGTGCCCCATGGCCCCGGCCCAACTGCCGACCAACCGCGCAGGGGTAGTGTCGCCCGATTGCAGAATGCGCAAAGCGGCGATCAACTGACGTCCGAAGAATGCGCCGCGCCGCCCGTCAAAGGCGAGGGTGGAGGTGGCAGAGATCACCGGCACGGTGCCGCGCTTCTCGCCGTACTGGCTCTCCAGCCCCCAGACGGCGGTGATGATCTCTGCATCGACGCCGTAGCGGGTTTCCAGCGCGTTCAGTGTGGCACGGTGGCGGGCAAAGGCGGCGCGGCCCTTGCTGATCCTCTCGGGCGAGGCCGCGATCGACAGATAATCCTCAAGCGAATAGGCGCTTTCGGGTTGCGAGCGGTCGCGCGTCACCACACCGGGAATGAAGCCCGCCTCGGCAAAGGCGGCGTTCAGGGTCGCGGCGCTGATCCCCTTGGCCGATGCGCGTGGGCGAAAGGCGGCGACCCAGGCGTCATAGTCCGCATTGCGCACCGGGCGTAGATCGTCAGGGATGCGCGCGCTGCGCCCTGGCAAACTGGGGGCGCCGCCGCAAGCCGAAAGGGCCAACGCGCTGATCCCCGTGATGAATGTCCGTCTGGTGGTCACTGCCCGTCCTCCGCCTCGATTGCTTTGACACGGAGTAGAGCATACCGCGCGACGCGAAACAAACCGGTCGCGCAGAGGATCAAGTGGCGGCGGGCGGAGTTCTGCGCAATGCCCGGTCGTGGCTCTGGCTCGGCACGGAGACTTGGGCCAGAGCCGCCTGCGGGGCGCCTATTCGGCCGCTTTTGCCTGGATCGGCCAGCCGAGCGTGCCGGCAAGGCGCGTCTGGGCGGCGGCGTATTCATCGGCGAGCCTGTCGACCAGAGTAGCGGTCGGAACGACATCCCTAACCCGGCCGATGCCTTGGCCGGAGCCCCAGATGTCCTTCCACTTTTTCGCCTTGGAGCCATCGCCCGAGGCAAAGTTCATCGCCGAAGGGTCCGACCGCTCAAGCGCGTCCGGGTCCATGCCGGCGGCGGTGATGGAGGGTTTCAGGTAATTGCCCCAGACCCCGGTGAAGAGGTCGGAATAAACGATGTCCGAGGCGCCGCCAGCGGTGATCATCTGCTTGTACCCCTCGGCGGCATTGGCCTCGTCGGTGGCGATAAAGGCGGAACCCGCATAGCCGCCATCCGCGCCCATGGCCTGCGCTGCCAGGATCGAGTCGCCCTTGGCAATCGCGCCCGACAGGTAGACAGGTCCGTCGAACCATTCGCGGATCTCCTGGATCAGCGCCATCGGCGACAGGGCACCGGCGTGGCCGCCGGCCCCGGCTGCGACGGCGATCAGGCCATCGGCGCCCTTGGCGATCGCCTTGCGCGCGAAAAAATCGTTGATGATGTCATGCAGAACGATGGCCCCGACGGAATGTGCGGCCTCATAAACCCAGTCCTGCGCGCCGAGTGAGGTGATCCAGATGGGCACCTTGTGCTTGACGCAGATCTCGACGTCGCGTTCCAGCCGCGCGTTGGACTTGTGCACGATCTGGTTCACCGCAAAGGGCGCGGCGGGGTGGTCGGGGTCGGATTGATTGTGTGCGTCGAGGGCCTCCGAAATGCGGATCAGCCATTTGTCGAGCTCTATCGCCTCGCCGGGGGCTTCGCGCGCATTCAGCGCAGGAAAAGACCCGACGATGCCCGAGGTGCATTGTGCGATGACCAGCTCGGGGTTCGAGACGATGAAGAGCGGGCTACCGATCAGCGGGATCCGCAGGTTCTGAAGTTGCTCGGGCAATGCCATGGTGTTTTTCCTCCCTGAATGCGGCGTCCGAATGAGGACGTCCGCGACATGTGGTTCATGCGATCCAGCCAGTTTTGGCACCTCAAGAAGGGCATGTCACGAAGGAAGCTGTAGAAAGCGCAGGCTGCGTTGCGTCTACGCAAAGCGCACCAGGGCGGCGAAGTTGCGTGAAGTCGCCGCGCCGGTGCCGCTTGGGGGTCGCCTGTGCCCCCAAGCGGGCATCCGGGCCTACTGCGCGATGCTGAGGTTCGGTGTTGCGTCGGGATTGGCCGTGTCCGTGTCACTCGGTTTCGGCGCCGTTCTCTTGGCTGGCGGGCCGGCCTTCACGGTGTCCCCGGCAGCGTTCTCGTCGATGAAGTCGAGAACGAGGGGGCGGATGTTGTTGCGCCAGGAGGACCCGGCAAAGATGCCGTAGTGTCCGGCGCCGGGTTCCAGATGGCGGGCCTTTTTCGCATCGGGCAGCCCGGTGCAGAGGTCCAGCGCCGCGACGCACTGGCCGGGGGCCGAGATATCGTCCTTCTCACCCTCGACAGTCTTGACGGCAACGCGGGTGATCTTGCCGATATCGACCTTGTGGCCGTCAACGACGAACTCATTGCGCGCGATTTCGTGCGTCTTGAAAATCCGGTCGACAGTGGAGAGGTAGAATTCCGCCGTCATGTCCATCACCGCAAGATATTCATCGTAAAAGCGGTTGTGGGGGTCATGGTCTGTCGCCTTGCCCTGCATTACGCGGAAAATCTGGTCCTGAAACGCTTTGGAATGGCGATCCGCGTTCATCGAGATAAAGGAAGTCAGTTGCAGCAGACCCGGATAGACCCTCCGGCCAATCCCCTTGTAGCTGGCGCCGACCCGCTGGATCATGGTTTTTTCCAGCTGGCCCATGGTGACGGAATGGCCGAAATCGGTCACTTCGGTCGGGGTGGCACGGGGGTCGATCGGGCCGCCGATCAGGGTCAGGGTAGCGGGCTGCGCCTCGGGGTCGATCTCGGCGAGATAGGCGGTGGCGGCCAGCACCAGGGGCGCGGGCTGACAGACGGCGATGACGTTGATGTCGGCGCCGAGGTGTTTCATGAAATCGACGACGTAGAGCGTATAGTCCTCGATATCGAACTTGCCCTCGCTGACGGGAATGTCGCGGGCGTTATGCCAATCGGTGATGTAGACCTCAGCATCGGGCAGCAGCGACATCACGGTCGAGCGTAGCAGCGTCGCGTAATGCCCCGACATCGGCGCGACCAGCAAGATCTTGCGCGCCATTTCCTTGCGGTCCTGAACGTTGAAGTGCACGAGATCGCCAAAGGGACGTTCGATGACCTTTTCGACCTCGACGATGTGGTCGCGACCGTCGTTGCAAGGCACGGAATGGATGCCCCAGTCGGGTTTGGCCACCATGCGGCGGTATGAGCGTTCCGTCACCTCGCCCCAGGCCGCCATCCAGTGCAGGGCCGGGTTGGGCATAAGGGCGAAGGCCGGATAAGAGGCCATTGAGTGCGCCGTCGAGCCCAGCCACTGCTGGGTGTTGCGGAACGACTCCATAAGGTCGTAGGTTGCCATATAGCGCATTTGCGTCTCCCGAAGGGTCAAGGCGGTGCATCTGGTGGCCTGTCCGCCTTTTCCCGCTCTGACCTGCCAGCCCGATGAGGGCATGGGTCCAAGGGACGGAACAGCCGATGCTGCATAGCAGCAATCTAGGGGGGGATATCCATTATGGCAACTCAAGATGAACATTTTGCTAAGTCCGAAGACGCAAGTGCCAAAGAAGCAGCACTTCAGCGATTGAACGACAACCTTGCCCGTGTGGATGCGCTGACACAGCGAATGATGGCTGCGCTGGCCAAGCGGTCGCCGGGGAATGCCGCGCTCTCCGCGCCCGACCCCGAGATGTTCACCAAGGCCGCCGGCGCCTATTGGACGGAGATGGTCCAGCATCCCGCTCGCCTCTTTGAACAGCAGGCGACATTCTGGACGAAGTCAGTTCAGCACTTCATGGAGGCCCAGCAGGCTCTGGCCACGGGCAAACTGGCCGCGCCCGAGGATCACACCCCCGACGACGCCCGGTTCAGTAACCCGATGTGGAAAAGCCACCCGTGGTTCAACTTCATCAAGCAGCAATACATGTTCAACGCCGAGGCGATCCGCAAGGTGGTGGACGAGGCCGAGGGGCTGGACGCGACCGAACGCAAACGCCTGACCTTCTTTGGTCAGCAGATCATCGACATGATGGCCCCGACGAATTTCCTCGGCACCAACCCCGACGCGCTGGAGCGCGCGGTGCAGACCGATGGCGAAAGCCTGGTGCAGGGGCTTGAAAACCTCGTCAGCGATATCGAGGCGAACAATGGCGAACTGGTCGTCCGTCTGGCGGATAGCGAGGCCTTCAAGGTCGGCGAAAACGTCGGGGCCAGCGATGGTCAGGTGGTCTATCGGAACCGGATGTTCGAATTGATCCAATACGCCCCACAGACGAAAGAGGTGCGGGAAATTCCGCTGATCATCTTTCCGCCGTGGATCAACAAGTTCTATATCCTCGATCTCAAGGCGCAGAACAGCTTCATCAAATGGGTGACAGAGCAGGGGATCACGCTGTTCGTCGCGTCCTGGGTCAACCCGGATGCCTCCTACGCCGATGTCGGGATCGAAGACTATATCGAGGAGGGCTATCTCGCGGCCATTCGCGAGGTAAAGGCCATCACGTCGCAGAAGAAGGTCAACACGATTGGCTACTGCATCGGCGGCACCACCCTGTCGATGGCTCTGAGCTTGATGAAAACGCAGAAGGACCGGTCCGTAAATTCCGCCACCCTATTTACCGCTCTGACAGATTTCGGTGATCAGGGGGAATTCACACCCTTCCTGCAAAATGATTTCGTCGACGGGATCGAGGCCGAGGTGGCCAACACCGGCGTCCTGCGCAGCCACATCATGGCGCGCACCTTCTCCTATTTGCGCTCAAACGACCTGATCTATCGCCCCGCGATCCGCAGCTACATGATGGGCGAAACGCCGCCCGCCTTCGATCTGCTGTTCTGGAACGGTGATGGCACCAATCTTCCCGGCAAGATGGCGGTGCAATACCTGCGCCAGCTTTGTCAGCGCAACGAACTCGTCACCGACGGGATAGAACTCTGCGGCGAACGTCTGCATATCAGCGATGTCACCGTTCCGATCTTTGCCGTCACCTGCGAGACGGATCATATCGCCGCGTGGAAATCCTCCTATCGCGGGGTGCAAAAGATGGGTGCCAAGGAACGGACGTTCATCGTGTCGCAGTCAGGCCATATCGCCGGGATCGTCAATCCACCCAGCAAGAAGAAATACGGTCACTATACGAACAAGAACCTCACCCTCGATCCCGACGCGTGGATGGACGAGGCGGCGTTTCACGAGGGGAGCTGGTGGCCGCGCTGGGTGGAGTGGTTGCACGGCAAATCCGGCGATATGATTCCGGCCCGCGAACCGGGATCGGCGACTCATCCGCCGCTGATGCCGGCCCCGGGAAGCTACGTCTCGGCGCCCTTGCCGCAATAATTTCGGTAAGTTATTTATCCCAATCAGACACTTAGATAATCTTTCTGCATTGCAGCAAGAAAAATCTTGATTTTCTGCACTGCAGCGACGATATTGTTTGGAGAGATGCAATACGGTTCCGACTGGACGCGGGGCCGGGTTAGAGAGGATTTAAAAATGGCTACCACGACACAAGACTTCACAACCATCCTGAAAGACATGATGGGCGCATTCCCGGTCGACACCAAGTCGTTCGAGGATTCCTTCAAGACGTCGGCTTCGCTGAATGAAAAGCTGTCCGGCGTCGCACTGGAAGCGGCTGGAAAATCCACCGATCTGTCCACCAAGTGGACCAAGGACACTCTGAGCAAGATGGCAGAGCTGACCAAGGTGCAATCCGAGCCCGCCGACTACGCCAAGGCCATGAGCGATTTCGCGACCTACACCGCCGAAAACGCAGCCGAGCAAATGGCCGCTTTCGCCGAGATCGCCAAAAAAGCCCAGACCGAAACGGTTGAGCTGATGATGGCGGCTGGCAAGGACATGGCAGAAGAGACTTCGGCCGCTGTTCAGAAAGCTACCAAAGACACGACCGCAGCTGCCAAGAAGGCAACTGCCGCGAAGTAATCGCGACTGATACGAGCACGCAGGCACAACCTCCCTTGTGCCGGGCGTGACGAGAGAGGCGGGTCCATTGGGCCCGCCTTTTTTGCGGGCTGGGTTGGCGTGATCGGCTTCGTGGCATCATGATGGTGATGCGCTCGGCGCTTGGGTAAACGCTCGCCGTGCGGTCCATCCCCCGACCGCAGGCGCCTTCCTGCACGAGATCGAGGCCGGTTTCAGCCGTGAAACAGACGATGCAGGCTCCGCCGACCACGCGGTCAGGCAGCTCCGACGACGAGCCAACAGTCCCGTCGCGCGCCGGTCACAATCCCGCGCAACTGCCGACGTCCTGGCATCGCGGGACACCGCGTCACCGTCATGATCCGCGGTGACCTATTCGGATGCGGATCGCCCATCGCCCAGATTTCCTTTGCAATTCCGGCGCGCGAACCTAAGCTGTGCTGCAGTGCTGCATAAGGGGGATCGACCGTGGCTGACTCCGACAAACCGCTCTTGATCAAACGCTACGCGTCCCGGCGTCTCTACAACACCGAAACCAGCGATTACGTGACATTGGAAGACATCGCCGGCTTCATCCGCGAGGGGCGCGAGGTGCAGATCATCGATCTGAAATCGGGCGATGACCTGACCCGGCAATACCTTTTGCAGATCGTCGCCGAACACGAAAGCCGGGGCGAAAACGTCCTGCCACTTGGCGTGTTGACCGATCTGGTGCGCAGCTACACGACGCAGGCGCAATCCATCGTGCCGCAGTTTCTGGCCCAAAGCTTTGACATGCTGCGCGACAGCCAGTCCAAGATGATGGAAAACATGTCCTCCATCAGCCCGATGGCCAAGATGCCGGGTTTCGAAGCCCTCCAGGCCCAGCAGGAGGCCTTTCTCAAGGCGATGTCCGGCGGCATGCCCGGCTGGAAAATGCCGGAGGGCGGCGAGAAATCCGCTAGCCCCGCCGGTCAGGGCAAGGACGAAGATCTGGACGCGATCAAGAAGCAACTCGCCGAGCTTCAGAGCAAACTGAACAAGATGAGCTAAGCCCATGCAACCGAGCCCCGGCCGCATCACGCTCTGGGGGATCGAGGTGTTTGTGGCCACGGCCGAAGAACGGTCGATCACAGCGGCGGCCCGGCGTCTCGGGGCCAGTGCTTCGGCGGTTTCCCAGCAGTTAACCAATCTGGAAGCCGCGCTCGGGGCGGCGCTGTTGGTGCGCAATGCACGCCCGGTGACCCTGACCTCCGCGGGGGAGGCATTTCGCCGCCGCGCCCAGTCGATCCTCAACGAAGCGGCGCAGGCCCGCGCCGAACTGGCCGTCAGCGGCGCGCCGACCTTGCGACGCCTGCGTCTGGGCGTGATCGACGATCTGGAGGCCGACGTGACCCCGCAGCTATTGGTGCGGATGGCGGCGCAACTGGACGGCTGCCAGTTCCTGCTGGAAACCGGCGCGTCGCACGGGCTTTACGATCAGCTTGAGGCGCAGGCGCTCGATGTCATCGTCACCGCCGAAATGGGCGAGGCGCCTCCCTGGGCTGAGGTGCATCCCATCCTATCCGAAGAATTTGTTGTCGCGGCGCCTCGCGGCATGGTCGATCCCGAAGGCGATACTCTGGCGCAGCTCAAGGCGCGTCCCCTGGTGCAATATACCACCCGTCACCACATGGGGCGGCTGATCGCGACGCATCTGGCGCAACAGAATTTGACGCTGGCGCACCGGTTCGAACTCGACAGCTATCACGCCATACTGGCGCTGGTCGGGCAGGGCGTCGGCTGGACGATCCTGCCGCCACTGGCGCTGTTTCGGGCGCGACGGCTGCTGGGTGATCTTGTCCTGATGGACCTGCCGTTTGCCCCGGTCTCGCGAAGAATTGTGTTGATGGCGCGGCAGGGGATCCTCGACGACGTGCCGATTACCGTTGCGCGCGACCTCAAGGCGCTGCTCGCCGAGGGCGTCGTCGTGCCAGCGCTCAAGGCCTACCCCGACCTCAGCGCGCGACTTCGCCTGCTCTAGCGCTGAAGCGCGGTTTGCCGTGGCGGGCCTCATCAAATCTTTCAGCGCAAGGCCATTTGTGGGTCCAACTTGTGGATAGGATAAGTGTCGCTGGTATGCGGTGGCGGGCGCGCTGAGGGATATTAACCGCTTCGTAGGAAAATGCTGGCATCATCGCGGTGTTGGACCGGCAGTGCAGCGGCCGTGCGGCCCTGACCGCCGCGTAGAAAGGATAGGGAGTTTGAATGAATCCAGCGCTGGTGGGGGATTGACGACCTGTCATGGCGCGAATGATTGGCGGACCGCTTCCCAAAGCGAGGGGCGCGTAGATATAAGGGTCGGATGACCCATAACGCCTGGCGGCGCGCTGCTGTCGTTCTGATCTTTCTCGCCGTGACCCTGGGGATCGCCCTTGGGGTCTGGGCTGTCGGTTATCGTCAGGCACTCGGCTCGCTGCGGGAACGGGGGGAATCCGACCTTGCCTTGACCGTGGACCGGTTGACCGGACAGTTGCAACGCTATCAGGATCTGGCGGTTCTAATGGCCACCCATCCGGAGCTGACCCGGCTGGACACCCGCGCAGCCCGGCAACGCGCGGGGCAATTGCTGCTGGGCGCCGCGGACAGGACGACGGCGCTGAACCTCATCTACCTCTCTCCCGAGGGGGAGGTGCTGGCGCAGGCTCACCCTATCGCGTTGACCGAGCAGGCGCTGGCGCGTTTCCGCACCGGGCCGATCTTTCAGCGCGCGTTGAACGGCGCGCTTGGGACCGGCATCGGTTTATACTCGCCGGAAGGTGTGCGGTCTTACGTCTTTGCCGCCCCCAATTACGCGGTCGGGCAGGGGGTTCGTGGCGTGCTGGTGGTCGCCGTCGATATGGACCACGTCGAACGGGCCTGGCTGGGACAGCGGCCGGTGGTCTATTTCACCGACGCTCAGGGCCGGGTTTTCGCCACGAGCCGATCTGAACTGGTGGCCTGGCGCGAGGTGACGGGTGAGTATGTCAGGCCGGAGGGAACGCGGGTGGCGATTGATCGTGCTCGGGTCGGTGCGCATGACATCTGGCGTGCAGATCTGGGGGACTACATCCCCAATCCTGCGCTGCGTCTCACGCGGGACCTGCCGCAGATTGGCATGCGCGCAACCGCCCTGATCGACGAGACGACCGCCGCGCGGCTGGCGATCCTTCAGGCTGCGGTGGCGGCGCTGGTGATGCTGTCATTCGGCGCGGTAATCTACTGGGCGACAGAGCGCCGCCGCGTCTTGGCGCGCGCCAATGCACAACTGGAAACCCGGGTCGCCGCGCGTACAGCCGAATTGTCGGGCGCGAACATGATGTTGCGACGCGAGGTGACCGAACGGCAGGAGGCCGAAGCCGCCCTGAAACGCGCCCAGGCAGAGCTGGTGCAGGCGGGCAAACTCTCGGCGCTTGGTCAGATGTCGGCGGGTCTCAGTCACGAGTTGAACCAGCCGCTGATGGCGATCCGCCAATTCGCCGAGAACGGCACGCTCCTGCTGAGCCGGGGCAAGCCGGAACAGGCGGCCGGCAACCTCAGCCGGATCGAAGAATTGGCCGGGCGCATGGGACGTATCATCCGCAACCTGCGCGCCTTTGCCCGACAGGAGAGCGAACCCGCCCGCCGCGTCGATCTGGTGCAGGTGATCGAGGCCGCGCTTGAAATGACAGAGGCGCGACTGGCCAAGGATGCGATCACGCTGGACTGGCAGCCCCCCGCCGCGGCGGTACCGGCGATGGCGGGCGACGTGCGCCTGACGCAGGTCATGGTGAACCTGATCACGAACGCGGCCGATGCCATGTCCGGGCGCGCAGAGCGCCGGCTGGCCATCACCCTGACCGCCGCCCCGCGTCCGACCATCCGCGTCGCTGACACCGGGTCCGGGATCGCGCAGCCCGAGCATATATTCGATCCGTTCTATTCCACGAAAGAGGTCGGCGCCTCCGAAGGCATGGGGCTGGGACTGTCGATTTCCTACGGTATGGTGCAAAGCTTTGGCGGCACGATCCGCGGGCGCAACCGTTCGGGATGCGGTGCTGTGTTCACCGTCGAACTGCGCCCGGTGGCCAAGGATCTGGCGGCGGAATGAGGGCGCGCGGTGACTGCCTCGGCATCGTCCGGAACAGCTCGGTGCGGCTGAAAGGCGCGCATCTGGCCGCCTCGCCACGACAGGCCTCGTCTCCGACATGGCGACCTGCGAAGCGATGCCTTAGTTTGTCGGCACGCTGCGCTGCATTTCGCGCCAGATGTCCGCGCAGGCGGCTTGATTATGAGGACCCGAGATCATGAAAGACACCTTCGGTCCAGGCGAAACCGTCTTGAGTAACGCGCGGCTGGTGCTCGCGGATGAGGTGATCACAGGCCACCTCGTCCTGCGCGACGGACTGATCGCTGAGGTCGGGCAGGGCGCGTCACGGGGCGGAGCAAGGGGGCAGGACTGCGGCGGCGACTGGATTGCGCCGGGGTTGATCGAACTTCACACCGATAATCTGGAGCGTCACATGGTCCCGCGTCCCAAGGTGCACTGGCCCCATGCCGCCGCGATCATCGCGCATGACCGCGAATTGGCGGGGTGCGGGATTACATCGGTCTTTGATGCGATCCGTGTCGGGTCGATGTCAGGCGCGCATGAAAAGCGTTATGGCCGCTATGCCCGCGCCATGGCGGACGAAATCCTGTCGATGCGCGAGACGGGGGCTCTCAAGATCAGCCATCATCTGCACCTCCGTGCCGAGACCTGTTCGGAAACCCTGCTGGAAGAGTTGGATGAATTCACCCCCTCCGACCGTGTCGGCATCGTGTCGCTGATGGATCACACGCCCGGCCAACGTCAATTCCGCGACCTGCAGAAATACAAGGAATACATCTGCGGCAAGCACGGATTGGCAGCGGGCGAATTTGACGAATATTGCGCCTTTCTCTTCGGGTTGCACGACCGTTTGGGCGCGGCACATGAAGCCGGCGCGGTCGCGGCGGCAAAACGGCTCGGCGCGGTGCTGGCCAGCCACGATGATACAACAGAAGCACAGGTCGCGACCTCGGCCCGCCACGGGATCGAAATGGCGGAATTCCCCACTTCGATCGAAGCCGCCCGCGCCTGCCATGCGCATGACATCAAGGTGATCATGGGCGCGCCGAACCTTGTGCGCGGTGGTTCGCACAGCGGCAATGTCGCGGCGTCAGCTCTTGCCGAAGAGGGGCTGCTGGACATCCTGTCTTCGGATTACGTGCCGGCCTCGCTCCTACTGGCAGCGATCCAGCTGGGCGAGCTTTGGGGTGACATGGCACGCGGGATCAAGACCGTGACCGCCGCGCCGGCGCGCGCGGCGGGACTGATGGATCGTGGCGCTCTGGCGCAAGGATTGCGCGCCGATCTGATCCGCTTTGGCCAGGTCGGTCAGGTGCCGACGCTGAGCGGTGTCTGGGTGCAGGGGCGTCAGGTCGCCTGAGCGGCAATGCCCTGCCTGAGGGATGCTGCACACCGAGCTTACACGCTCATCAGCCCCGCATGTTCCAACACCAGTGCAAACGCTAGCCTAACGCGACGTCATAGCGGATGGGTCATCCGCACTGCGAACAAAGCTGTTTGAATTTTCTTGCGTCTGAGGGGCTTCGCTGTACCATTTCCCTTAACCGGCCGCATGACGGGCCGGACCAAGGGAGAACTATCATGACCACATATATGCAAGGTGCGGCTGTGGCCGCGCTCTCCGTTGCTATTGCCACGCCGGCGATGGCCGAGGAATGGAACGTTTCGGTCTGGGGCAAGCGACGCGCCTTTACCGAGCACGTCGAACGCCTCGCAGAGCTGGTTTCGGAAAAAACCGACGGCGAATTCACCATGAACATTTCTTACGGCGGTCTCAGCAAGAACACCGAGAACCTCGACGGGATCTCTATCGGCGCCTTCGAGATGGCGCAGTTCTGCGCCGGGTATCACGAGGATAAGAACCCGACCATCACTGTGCTGGAACTACCCTTCCTCGGCGTGCGCAACCTGGAAGAAGAGGTTGCCGTCTCTAACGCGGTCTATGCCCATCCCGCGGTTCAGGAGGACCTCGCACGCTGGAACGCCAAGCTGCTGATGACCTCGCCCATGCCGCAATACAACATCGTCGGCACCGGCGAACCGCGCGCCTCGGTCGAGGATTTTTCGGGGATGCGGGTGCGCGCCACGGGCGGTCTGGGCGATGCGTTCAAGGCGGTCGGGGCGGTCCCGACCTCTGTGCCCTCGAACGAAGCCTATAACGCGATGGAGGCCAATGTCGTCGATACGGTCGCCTTTGCACAACACGCGCATTTGTCGTTCCGCACGATCGATCAGGCCTCTTGGTGGACGGAAAACCTCAACCCAGGCACGGTGAACTGTCCCATCGTGGCGAATATCGACGCCTATGAGGGCCTGTCGCCCGAGCATAAAGAGGCGCTCGACAGCTCAATCGACGAGTCGATCCAGCACTATCTCGACAACTACCAGACCAACGTTCTTGCCAAGTGGGACACCATTCTTGGCGAAAAGAACGTCGAGAAAGTCACCTATACGGATGAAGAGCTGGCCGGATTTCGCGAGGCCACCAAAGGGATCGCGGAAAAATGGATCGAAGATAAGTCCGCGCAGGGCATTCCTGCGCAGGAGCTTTACGATCTGGTCGATGCCAAGCTGAAGGAACTGCACGGCATGTAAGCCGCGCGTTTGCCTCTGACCATGGGGCTCCGGCGTTTGACCGGGGCCCTTGTGCAACCGACGCGGACCCGCGGGCGATGCGCTGTGGCCGTTGCGCGGCCTTGCCGAGCGCGATGAATTGCCGGGCGCGGCGGTGAACGACATCTGAAACGCGACAGACAGGATTGGGGACAGAGATGGCGGGATCATCAGCGGTTCTGGAAGACAGCAGCCTGCTCAGTCGGCTGGACCAGACCCTTTATCGGATCGAACGGGTGTTCGGCGTGATTTCGGGGCTGGCCGTGCTGGCGCTGATGCTGCTGGCGGTCGGGTCGGTCGGAGGGCGCAACATGTTCAACACACCGCTGCCCGGCTATGTGGACTGGATCCAGATCGCGATGCCGCTGATCGCCTTTCTCGGTATTTCCTACGCGCAGCGCGATGGCGGGCATATCCGTATGGATATCCTGATCGGGCAGTTGAAGGGGCGCGGATTGTGGTTGGCTGAGTTCATCACCACCCTGGCGACGCTCATCCTCATCGGCCTTCTGGTCTGGGGCAGCTGGGCGCATTTCGAACGATCCTTTGACTGGGGATCGCCGAACTGGAGCCGCGACAGCTCCATCGACATCGGCCTGCCCCTGTGGCCGGCCAAGCTATTGGTGCCCCTGGCCTTTGGCATTATGGCGCTGCGGTTGGTGCTGCAACTCTGGGGCTATGGTCGGGCCGTGGTGAAGGGGTTGGAGAGACCCGTGGCCGTGCCCTTGGTGAAATCGGCAGCCGAACTTGCGGCGGAAGAGGCGGAGCATGTCTCTGCCCTCAACAGATAGGGGCTGGCGATGAGCAGCATTGATATCGGTCTCTGGGTCTCGGGCGGGCTGCTGGTGCTTGTCATTCTCGGGATGCGGGTTGCCTTCGCCGCTGGCACAGCCGGGGTTGTCGGCCTGATCTGGATTTTCTGGGAAAAGAAGGATTATGCCTTTGACCAGTTTGGCTGGGCGCTTCAGGTCGCGGTCAAGACGGCGGGGCAGGTGCCGCATTCCAAGATCGCCAGTCAAGAGCTGTCGCTGATCCCGGTCTTTATCCTGATCGGATACATGGCCTATTATGCCGGGCTGACGAACGCGCTGTTCGACGCGGCCAAGAAATGGCTGGGCATGTTGCCGGGCGGGATGGCGGTTTCGACCGTCTTTGCCACGGCGGGTTTCGCGGCGGTTTCGGGTGCCTCGGTGGCGACTTCGGCGGTCTTTGCTCGAATCGCGATCCCCGAGATGCTGAAGGTCGGTTATGACAAGCGGTTCGCGGCAGGGGTCGTGGCGGCAGGGGGCACGCTGGCCTCGCTGATCCCGCCCTCCGCGATCCTTGTGATCTACGCGATCATCGTCGAACAGGACGTGGGAAAATTGCTGCTGGCGGGCTTCATTCCGGGCGTCTTTTCGGCGGTGGTCTATGGCGCGATCATCGTCGGCCTGGCCCTGCTGATGCCGCGCCTTGGTCCGCCGGTTGGCGGCTATACCTGGGGCGAACGGCTGAAATCACTGCCCCCCGCGATGCCGATCTTCTTTGTGGTCTTCATCATCATCTCCTTCATCTATAACCCCTTTGGCGGCGATCCCTGGGGGACCCCGACCGAAGGCGGCGCGCTCGGCGCGGCGGTGGTTTTTATCATGGCGCTGATCAAGGGGATGACCTGGCAGCAGCTAAAGGACGCCTTGCTAGAGACCGCCAAGCTGGCCACGATGATCTTTACCATCATCTGGGGCGTTCTGATCTATGTCCGCTTCTTGGGATTTGCCAACCTGCCCAAGGCGTTTTCGGAATGGATACAGGGCCTTGAGCATTCGCCGATGCTGACGCTGGTGTTGATCCTTCTGGCCTATGCGGTCTTGGGCATGTTCATGGATGCCATCGGGATGCTGCTGCTGACCCTGCCTGTGGTCTATCCGGCGGTGATGGCGCTGAATGGTGGGGAGTTGGTCTCCGCCGCCGACAGCACCTTTGGCATGTCAGGCCCGATGTGCGCGATCTGGTTCGGCATTCTGGTGGTCAAGATGGCCGAATTCTGTCTGATTACCCCGCCGATAGGGCTGAATTGCTTTGTCGTCGCGGGGGTCTGTCCCGACGTTTCGGTGCAGGACGTGTTCCGGGGGGTGACGCCGTTCTTTATCGCGGATGCGCTGACGATCGCGGGGCTGGTGGCCTTTCCGGGGATCGTGCTCTGGCTTCCCTCGCTGGCGTGAGGGGGGGGGCGGCTGGGTGCGACCTGCGGGACCTTCGCTGGCTGTTACGCCATCGCGAGGGTTTGAGGCCGCGCCAACGCCCCAGTGGTTCCGCCGGGAGACGCGAAAGCGCTTGGTCGCGTCGACCGGCTCTCAGGCATGGCGCCATGTTCCGGGGGCGAGATCCGCGAGGTGCCAATCGCCGATGCGGATGCGGATCAGGCGCAAGGTGGGGTGGCCGACATGCGCGGTCATGCGGCGGACCTGACGATTGCGCCCCTCGGTGAGGGTGAGTTCGACCCAGGTGTCGGGGATCGACTTTCGTTCTCGGATCGGAGGCACCCGGTCCCAGAGCCAATCGGGCGGGGGCAGGCGGCGCAGATGCGCAGGGCGGGTCGGGCCGTCCTTTAGCGTGACGCCCTGAGCCAGCCGGTCGAGTGTCGCGTCGTCAGGGATGCCTTCGACCTGGGCGAGGTAGGTCTTGGGAGCCTTGTACTTTGGATGTGCGATACGCGCCTGCAGCCGGCCATCGTCGGTCAGCACGATCAGCCCTTCGCTGTCCCGGTCGAGCCGGCCGGCGGGATAAACCCCCGGAAGCTCTATGAAATCCGACAGGGTGCGACGCGCGTTGCCCGTGGTCCCGCGATCGGTGAATTGCGACAGTACATCAAAGGGTTTGTTAAAGAGGATGGTTCGCGGCATGCGTTGGCCTAGCATCGCGGTCTGGTCTGCACAATATGCACAGAAGGTTCGCACGGGGCGGCATGAATAAACGACCCGGCACCATCGGGCCAGATGATGATGCCGGGTCGCTAAGCAAGGGCCGAGGCTCCTGCTATCTCTGGTGCCGCGCGATGCTCAGCTCACGCGGCTTTTTTTAACTGTGCCGTGTCGACTTCGATCAGCGCGTTGTGCAGCGCCTTGATCGCGGGTTGCAGACCGTCACGCTCCAGCACGAATTGCACGTCCACGTTGCGCGGACCTTGGGTCGCGCCGATGCATTCCAGATCGGCGTCGCCGATGGCCATCAGGCCGCGGGTCAGCACACGCAAGGTGCTGAGGTCACGCCCGATCACCGAGGCCATGGCCAGCGTACGCGAACGGATCTCGGCCTGCGGATAGATCGCGGCGATGTCCTTTTCGACCCGCTTCATCACCTTGAGAGAGCTGTCGACATAGTGGGTGATCGTGTTGGCGTTGCTCAACTTTGACACGATTCGCACGTCATGGCGTTTCAACACGTCGAGGATCGCGGCGTCGTAGCCTTTGACACCGACCATGTCCTGTTCGAACACCTCCAGCGCGATGATGTCGAGGCCGGTCACGATTTCCACCGCCGGGGTGTCGGCAGGCTGGTCGTCGATCAGTGTACCGGGGTCATGCGGCTCGAACGCGTTGGTGACGCGCAGCGGCACCTCGGCCTGACGCAGGGTCTTGGCGGCCTTGGGGTGGATCGCCTCCATCCCCATGTTGGAAAGCTGATCGGCCACGTCGTAATTGGTGCGGCCCAGCTTGCGCACGGCATCCGCGCCGACGAGGTTGGGATCGGCCGAGGAGAGGTGAAATTCCTTGTGAATGATCGCCTCTTTCGCTCCGGTGAGGGCGGCGAGTTTGGAGAACGTCACTTCGGAATAGCCGCGGTCGAATTCGCGCATCAGGCCTTCGGCGCATTGCGCATAGCCCGTGACGATCGGCATCTCGGTCATCGGATCAACCCGCGCCATGGCGTTGGTGATGCGATCCTCCAGCGAGACATCGCCCTCATCACGCCAGCCCGACAGATCGACGAGGCGGGCGTTGACACCGGCGCGTTGCAACAGTCGCGTTGTGACAAAGGCCGAATGGCTTTCGCCCAGACCCGACAGCAGTTCGCGCACCTGCAGCAAGTGCTCGGCCAGACGGAAGTGGCCGTAGTTGCACAGGCGTTGCAGGTCGGTCAGCGCGTTGCGCGCGTCTTCAACCCGGCCGCGCACGAAATCCTCGGCGCTTTCCAGATCGGCGTGGTTCTCCAACACCGCCTGGTGAGCCTTGATCATCTCGCCGGTGACGCGGTCCAGCGCCTCGTGCCAGCCGTGATCGTTGTCGGCATTGGCAAATTGCGCGTAGACGCCCGGTTCGCCGGATTTCTTGTGCTCCAGCAACAGGTTGGTGATCCCACCAAAGGCGGACACGACAAAGATGCGACCGTAGAGGTCCGCACCCTCGCGGTCTCCGATAAACAGCGTGTCACGCAATTCATGTACGCGGGACATGGACGTCCCGCCGATTTTCTCGACAGTATGGGACATTGTTCAGGCGGTCTCCTCAACCGGCGCGGCGTAGGAGCCGTCTTCCTGATGTACCTCTGTCCCGGTGACGGGCGGGTTGAAGCAGCAGGCCATGACCAATTCCTCGGTCGCGCTTACAGTATGTTTGTCATGCTCGTTCAGCGCGTACATGACGCCGGGCTTGATCTCATGCGTCTCGCCGGTGGCGAGATCGGTGATCGTGCCGGTGCCCTGCATGCAATAAACGCTCTCAAAGTGGTTCTTGTAGTGGAACGTGTGTTCCGAACCAGCTTCGAGGAAGGTGATGTGGAACGAGAAGTTCATCTTGTCGTCGGCCAGCAGCATCCGGACGGACGTCCAGTTGGCATCCGAAACGACGCGGTCTTTCTCGTCCTGAACGATTTTGTTGAAGTCACGTACAATCATGAGGTCACTCCGCTGCAATTTTGGAGGTGGAAAGAACATCGCGCGCGGCGTCGAGAAGGATCTCGAAGCCCTTTGCAAACGTCTCCTTTGACGTGGTGAGGGGGGCCAGTACCTTGACCACCTCATCATCCGCACCCGAGGTTTCGATGATCAGACCTTTTTCAAAGGCCCGCGCGCAGATCGCGCCCGCCAATTCGCCAGAGCCGACATCGACCCCCTGCATCAGGCCGCGCCCCTTGAGGCGGGCATCCGGGATCAGATCGGCCAGCGCCTGAAGGTTGGTCGTCAACTCCGCGCTCTTGGTGGCCAGCTCCGTCTCGAACTGCTTGTCGGCCCAGAACTTTTCCAGGGCAACGCGCGCCGTGACAAAGGCGTGGTTGTTGCCGCGGAAGGTGCCGTTGTGCTCGGCCGGTTTCCAGATGTCATGCTCGCGTTTGATGAGCAGGGCGGCAAAGGGCAGCCCAAAGCCCGAGAGGCTTTTCGCTTGCGTGACCATGTCAGGCACGATCCCGGCTTTTTCAAAGCCAAAGTAGGTGCCGGTGCGCCCGATCCCGGATTGGATGTCGTCCACGATCAGCAGCGCGCCCAGCTTTTTCGCCAGCTTTGCGACGCCCTGCATCCATTCATCCGAAGCGGCGTTCAGACCGCCTTCGCCCTGAACGGGTTCAAAGATGAAGGCCGCCGGCGCATCGACGCCCGAGGAGGTGTTTTCCAGCATGGCTTCGATGAACTGCAGTGTGTCCACGCCCTCGCCCATTGCGCCGTCGTAGGGCAGGTGGGTGACGTCGCCCAGATGGCCGCCGCCCGCGCCGTTGCGCTTGCCCACGTTACCGGTCAGCGACAGCGAACCCATGGTCATGCCATGGAAGCCATTGGTAAAGGCGATGATGTTGCGGCGTCCGGTGATCTTGCGCGCCAGCTTCATCGCGGCCTCGACCGCGTTGGTGCCGGTCGGTCCGGTCAGCATGATCTTGTAGTCCAGGCCACGCGGTTCGAGGATATTCGCCTCGAAAGCCTCAAGGAACGCTGTCTTGGCGTCGGTGTGCATGTCGAGCCCGTGCGCGATGCCGTCGCGGCTGATGTGTTCGATCAGCGCGGCCTTCATGTCGGGATCGTTGTGCCCGTAGTTGAGTGAGGAGCACCCGGCGAGGAAGTCGATATAGGTGTTGCCGTCGGCGTCCGTCATTTCGGAGCCCTGCGCCTTTACAAATGCGGTCGGGAAGGCACGGCAGTAGGAGCGCGCTTCGCTTTCGCGGCGGGCATATACGGATAGGTCATCGGTCATGTCTTTCGGCATGGGATCGTCCTTTCAAATTGTCTGATAAGCCGGAGGGAGGCCGGGGGCTTACGCCGCCTTGGCCATATCATCCTCTTGCGGCAGGGAGATCGTCACCATGTGTTCGGTGTCATGGTGACCGCCGAAATGGTCATCCTCGTGGAAGTGCGGTTCATCGTCCAGCTCTCCACCGACATTGCGGGCAAAGCTGCGGAACAGCGCCCAGGAGGCGTCGTTATCCTTGGTGATCGTGGTCTTCAGCGCTTCGGCGTCAGCGCATTCGTCACGGTCGACGAGGTGGGACAGCATCTTGCGGCCCAGACCCAATCCGCGCGCCTTCGGGCTGACAGCGACCTGCCAGACAAAAAACGCCTCGTCATTGGGAATCATATGGCCTGAAATCCAGCCGACGATTTCACCGTCCAGTTCAGCCACCACACAGGTGTCGCGGAAATGGTCCGCCTGGATAAGGTTGCAATACATCGAATTTTCATCCAGCGGCTTGCACATCTTGATCAGTTCCCAAATGGCGGCGCCATCGGTCTTCTCAGGCTTGCGCAGCAGCGGTTTGGGTTTTCGAGTTTGCATATCAGTCTGCATGGGTTGGTTCTGGCCTCTTGTTGCTTCGAATGTCTAACTAATGGATGATGGGGAATGTTTCAACATCTGAAGGATATAAATAGATTATTTATGCGCCTAATTGGATAAGTTGTTGATTTTTAGTAATTGTTGCCGGATGCGACCCTTTGACCCCTCGCGCCATGGCCCTTTGACTTGCGAAGTATTATGACGTAAACACCCTTGATGCTTAGTCAGTCGAATGAAATTTGGGGTGGCGCTATACTATGTTCATGACAGGTTTTGACCCCGATCACCCGCCGGACCGCGCCCCGGATCGCGTAGACGACAGCCTGATCGCGCTGCGCCGCATTCTGCGCGCGACTGAGCAGTATGAGCGTGACCTTGCCGCCGCTGCCGGTCTGTCCCCGGCGCAATTGCGGGTGCTGCAGATCCTCGCGGGCAAGCCCGATACCAGCGCAACGCCAAGCGTTCTGGCCCAGCAAATGGGTGTATCCCAGGCCACCGTGACCTCGGTCGTCGATAAACTGGTGGCCAAAGGCGTGGTGCGCCGCGTGCCTTCGGAAACCGACCGTCGCCAGACCAACGTCTTGTTGACCGTAACGGGACGCACCGCGCTGGACGAAGCGCCGGATGGGCTGCAACAGCGCTACGTTCGGGAGTTTGTGCAGCTTTCCGATTGGGAGCAAGCCCAGCTCGTCGCGTCGCTGGAGCGGGTGGCGGCGATGCTGGACGCGCACGACCTCGACGCTTCTCCCGTGCTGACCATGGGCGCGATCGACGCGGCGATGAAACGTAAGTAGGCGGCCAAATTCGCGCAGATCGATTTCGTTGCTCTAAGGGCGCGCGGCTTTGCGGGCACAGGCGGGGAACGACGTGCTAGGCCGCCCTCGATTGCGCACTTCGCATGGCTCCATGCCCTCTAGAGTCCATTCCGTAACCTCATTTCGCAGGCAGTAAGCCCTGCGCCGGCTGAAATCGTGCCCCGGCCCGACCGCAGCGGTGGACCTTCGCAGCCCCTTGATATAAGCGTGCAGCGGCTCAACAAAGGTCCGGATAACATGGCTGACAGCAAAACCCCCGATATCGTGTATACAAAGGTAGACGAAGCGCCGGAGCTGGCCTCCGCCTCTCTGCTTCCCATCATCCAGTCGTTCGCCGCCGCTGCGGGTGTGAGCGTCGGAACCCGTGACATTTCGCTCGCAGGGCGGGTGATTTCGAGCTTTCCTGAATACCTCAAGGAAGAGCAACGTATCACCGACGACCTCGCGGTCCTGGGTGATCTGGTCAAGACGGCCGAAGCCAATGTGATCAAGCTGCCGAATGTCTCCGCCTCGGTCCCGCAGCTGGTTTCGGCGGTCAAGGAACTGCAGGGGCTGGGCTATGCTTTGCCCGACTATCCCGAGACGCCGCAAACCGATGAGGAAAAGGCCGTCCGCGCGAAGTATGACGCGATCAAGGGCTCTGCTGTGAACCCCGTCCTGCGCGAGGGCAATTCGGACCGCCGCGCTGCCATCGCCGTCAAGAAATTTGCACAGGCCAATCCACACCGCATGGGTGAATGGACCGCCGAGAGCAAGACCCGCGTGGCGTCCATGTCCTCGGGTGATTTCTGTTCCAACGAGGTCTCCAAAACGCTGGACAAGGCGGTTTCAGCCAAGATCGTGCTGGAAACGGCCGAGGGCGAGACGGTGCTCAAGGACGGTCTCAGCTACCCCGCCGGCACCGTGGTCGATGCGACCTTCATGTCCGCCAAGGCGCTGGATTCCTTCCTGATGGACGAGATCGAGAAGACTCGCGCCGATGGCACCTTGTTCTCGTTGCACATGAAAGCGACGATGATGAAGGTTTCGGATCCCATCATCTTTGGCCACGCGGTCAAGGCCTACCTCAAGCCCGTGTTCGACCAATTCGGCGCAGAGCTGGAGGCGGCGGGCGTCAACCCGAACTCCGGCCTCGGCGATCTGCTGGAGCGGGTCGCGGACAAGCCCGAGATCAAGGCTGCGATCGATAAGGTCATGGCCGATCAGCCGCCGATGTACATGGTGAATTCCGACAAGGGCATCACCAACCTGCATGTGCCGTCGGACGTCATCATCGACGCTTCCATGCCCGCGCTGATCCGCGCCGGTGGCAAAGGCTGGGGCCCGGACAACAAGGAACACGACACCACCTGCCTGATCCCCGACAATTCCTATGCGCCGGTCTATGACGAAACGATCAAGTTCTTCAAAGAGCATGGAAAATTGAACCCCGCCACCGCTGGCACCGTGCAGAACATCGGGCTGATGGCGCAAAAAGCCGAGGAATACGGCTCCCACCCCACGACCTTCGAAATTCCGAAGGGCGGCACCGTCAAGATGATCCTTGAGGACGGCACAGTGCTGCATTCGCATGCGGTCGAGGCGGGGGATATCTGGCGGTCTGCATCCGCGCGCAAGGCGCCGATCGAGGATTGGGTCAACCTCGCGATCCAGCGGCAAAAGGCCGAGGGCTGCGAGGCGATCTTCTGGCTGGATGAGAGCCGCGCGCATGACGCCGAGCTGATCGCATACGTCAAGCCGATCCTCGAAGCCAAGGGCGTCGCGGACAAGTTCCAGATCATGTCGCCCGCCAAGGCGACCGTGCAAACGCTCAAGACGATCACGGCGGGCCAGAACTCCATCGCGATCACCGGCAACGTGCTGCGCGACTATCTGACCGACCTCTTCCCGATCCTCGAACTGGCGACCTCGGCCAAGATGCTGTCGATCGTCAAACTGATGCAGGGCGGCGGGTTGTTCGAAACCGGCGCGGGCGGCTCTGCCCCGAAACACGTGCAGCAGCTGGTCGAGGAAAACCACCTGCGTTGGGATTCACTGGGTGAATTCTCAGCGCTTGGCGAAAGTTTCAAGTTCCTGGCCGAGGCACGCGCTAACGACAAGGCGCGCGTGCTGGGCGAAGGCGTCGATATCGCCACCCAGGGCGTTCTCGATCACGGGCGCAGCCCATCGCGCAAGGTCGGCGAGCCGGACAACCGCGACAGTCACTACTGGTTCGCGCGCTACTGGGCCGAGGCGCTGGCCGCGCAAACCGGCGATCCCGACCTCGCCGCGCATTTCGCCCCGCTCGCCAAGGCCTTGGCCGAGGGCGAAGAGGCCATCGTCAGTGAATTGGCGGCGGCGCAGGGCAAATCGGTGGACCTCGGCGGGTATTACAAGACCGACCCCAAGAAGGTCGAGGCCGTGATGCGCCCCTCCGAGACGCTGAACGCGATCATCGGCTGACCAGCTGGTTCGGTCGATTTGACTGAGAGAATTGAGGGCGTCCTTTCGGGGGCGCCCTTTTTGGTTGGGGGGAGTTCGCGGGATGATGAGGCGCAACGGCGGCGGGGTGGGTTGGATGGGTTGCGGTTTTATTGGGCGGGGAGCGATTGTTCGCCGTGTTCGGTATGGGTGTCGGTTGGCGCAGATTGGGAAATCGCCCGACGCGCGGCTCGTTCATGTTGCGCAGCGGGGCGGTCCCAACATCGCAGTTCCCCCACAGAATAAGGGGGGAGTTGAATGAGAGACTGGCGCTCTAAAACCGACAAGAGTGCTCCGACAAAATATGTCGAAAACTACTTTGCAAAACCCAAAGAATTCAGAGGTGTAGCAACCCGCTATGACAAGAACGGACGCCAGTTATACCGCGGTCGGGACCTCGAAACCATATTGATTGATTCAAAGCGATTGTGCACAGGGCCTAGCTGCTTGCGTTTGAGAGGCCCTATTGTTACATGATTTCCAGTTGGATTCGCGCGGTGACCACGTTTTGGATAAGGTGTGTCTCGACGCACATTTATTCTGGCAAAGAGCCGCGTTCTTCCGACTCTGCTTCTTTAGTCACTGACCTAGATATGTTTGGCAGGCTTAGGGAAGAGACGTGTTGTGTTAGTGCCCCTATAGCTCAGCTGGTAGAGCAACTGATTTGTAGCGCCGCCTCAGGCTTCAACACTGAGGCATGTTGCAGCCCTCGATGGAAACGTTGGGGTGAACTGGTGTCAAATTCGGGGAAACCTGTGCAGGTAACACTGCTGGCAATCCCGAGCGAAGCTTTCCGGGGAGACCTGGTTTGAACGTGTAGAGACTTGACGGCACCCACCTAAAGCCTCGCGAGGCTACGGTGAAGAGAAAGTCCAGACCACGAAGCGCCAAGTGCGTGGCGGCGAAAGTCGTAGTGGTATGAATCAGTAGGTCCGCGGTTCGAGTCCGTGTGGGGGCACCATATCATTCAAGCAAGTTACTGATATTTCGGGAAAAAGGCCGACCTAGGCGTTATTTTCTCCCACTAAATATCCCCTATTTTGGTTTTATAGCCTCTCCGGTCGGGCGGGTCATCTCTTCGGTCAGCCCGCGCGCTTCACCGTATAGAGAGTTAACCAGCTTGCGCGCGCCTTGCCCCTCGATAACGGCGTTTGGACCGTCGCTGCGAGCCGGATGAAAGCGTGTAAGGAGCACGGCGTGGCTTTGAGCGCAGGCGCAATCGCCTTGATCGTCCCCAGGTGCACTAGGTGTTCGAGCGAAGCCAAGCCCCAGGGACGCAGGTCACAGGAACATCAACAAGCCCCTTTGCAGTGGAACGCAGTTCATACATGCTTTTCTCACTTTTCTGTAGAGTTTGCTCAACCATTCGAAGGAGCAAACAAATGCGAAAGAGCCGATTTAACGAAGAGCAGGTCAACGCCTATACATCGCCTGATCGCTGGCTTAGAACCTCACCTGACCAATGACATCACGATCGAACACACGACAAGCAACTTACCGACGGGGACGAACCCATGGCTGACGATTTCGAGCTGGATACAGACGACCTGACCCGCCGCATGGACGGCGCGATGAGCAACCTGCGCACGGAATTCGCCTCGCTGCGCACGGGGCGGGCCTCTGCCTCGATGCTGGAGCCGATCATGGTGGATGCCTATGGCTCTCCCACGCCGATCAACCAGGTCGGCACGGTCAATGTGCCCGAGCCGCGCATGGTGACGATCAATGTCTGGGACAAGGGCCTTGTCAGCAAGGTTGAAAAGGCGATCCGCGAATCCGGTCTTGGGATCAACCCACAGCTCAACGGGACCATCATCATGCTGCCGATCCCCGAGCTTAACGAAGAGCGACGCCGCGATCTGACCAAGGTCGCCGCGCAATATGCCGAAAGCGCGCGCGTCTCGGTGCGCAACCTGCGCCGCGATGGCATGGATCAGATCAAGAAGGCCAAGGCCGACGGTCTCTCTGAGGACGACCAGAAATTCTGGGAAACCGAAGTGCAGGATCTGACCGACACCTACATCAAGAAGGTCGACGCCGCGCTCGACACCAAACAGGAAGAGATCATGCAGGTCTGAGCCTGCGGCCCGTCATGAACCAAACCAGCACACCCCGGCGGGCTCCCCGCCATGTCGCGATCATCATGGATGGCAACGGCCGTTGGGCGACCATGCGCGGTCGCCCGCGCCTGTTCGGCCATCACGCGGGGGCCAAGCGGGTGCGCGAGATTGTCGAGGCCTGCCCCGATCAGGGCGTTGAATACCTGACGATCTTTGGCTTTTCGACCGAGAACTGGAAGCGGACCCAGATCGAGGTCGCCGGACTGATGAGCCTGTTTCGCCGCTACATCCAGAAAGAGGCCCGCGCGCTCAAGGCCAACAACGTCCGGGTGCGGTTCATCGGGGATCGCCCTGGCCTCGACATCAAGCTGCAGAACCTGATGGACGAGCTGGAGGACGTCACGCGCGAATGTGGTGGTACAAATCTGACCATCGCGCTCAACTACGGCGGGCGGGACGAGGTTGCGCGCGCCACCAAACGTCTGGCCGAGGATGTCGCCGCCGGACGGCTGGACCCGGCGGATGTCGATGAGGAGACCCTGCCGCAATATCTCGACACCCATGTGCTGCCCGATCCCGACCTCGTCATCCGAACCAGCGGAGAGGCGCGGATCTCGAACTTCCTGCTCTGGCAGTCGGCCTACGCGGAATATGAATTCATCGACACCCTCTGGCCGGATTTCAGCCCCGCGGTCTTTGCCGGTCTGGTGCAGAACTACACGCAGCGCGACCGGCGCTACGGCGGGGTAAAGGTCTGACATGGCGCGCTCCTGGGAAGATCTGACGGCGCGGGTGATTTCGGGTCTCGGAATGGTCGTCATCGGCCTTGCCGTGATCTGGGCGGGCGGTCACATCCTGCGCATTGGCTTTGCGTTGATTGCCGCGGGCATGGTCTGGGAATTGGTGCGCTTGCTGGTCCCCGAAGCGCGTCGCTCCGCGCTTGCGATGTCGGGCGCGGCGGGGGCGGCGCTGATCGGTGCGCTCTACTTGCCGGTTTTGCTGGCGTTGCCGCTCTTGCTGGCACCTGCGATGGCCGGAATCGCCTGGGTGCCGCGTCATCGGGTGCTCTACCTCAGCTTCACGGCGATGATCATCATCGCGGCCTTTGGCATGGTGCAATTGCGCGAGGTCTCGGGCATGGGCTGGCTGCTCTGGCTGGTGCTGGTCGTCGTCGCGACGGACGTGGCGGGCTACTTTGCCGGTCGCGCCATCGGCGGGCCGAAATTCTGGCCCCGCGTCAGCCCCAAGAAGACCTGGGCCGGCACCATCGCCGGCTGGGTCGCGGCGGCGGCGGTCGGGGCGGTCTTTGTCGCCACTTCCGGGGCGAATGTCGGCCTCATCGGCCTGTCGGTCGCGGTGGCGATGGCCTCCCAGATGGGCGACATGGCGGAAAGCGCGATGAAACGCCGGGTCGGGGCCAAGGATTCCTCGACCCTCATTCCGGGCCATGGCGGCCTGCTGGACCGGTTCGACGGGATGCTGGGCGGCGCGGTTTTCCTGCTGTTGATCGGACCCTGGGCCGGGTTGCCTGTGGGCACGCCTTGATGCGGCGCATCTCTATCTTCGGCGCGACCGGGTCCATCGGTCAGAACACCATCGACCTGATCGCACGGGACCGCGACGCCTATCAGGTGGTTGCCCTGAGTGGCGGGCGCAATATCGCCTGTCTGGCGCAAGATGCCATCCGTCTCGATGCCGCTGTCGCCGTCACCGCCCATGACGACCTCTTGGAAGATCTGCGCGCCGCATTGGCAGGCTCAAACGTCGAGGCCGCCGCAGGTGAGGCCGCACTGACCGAGGCCGCCGGCCGCCCCGCCGATTGGGTGATGTCCGCCATCGTCGGCGCCGCCGGCCTGCCGCCCGGCCTTGCCGCGTTGGAGCAGGGGGCGACGCTCGCGCTCGCTAACAAGGAAACGCTGGTCGCCGCCGGACCGCTGGTGATGCAGGCGGCGCGCGACAGCGGATCGACCATTCTGCCCGTCGACAGCGAACACTCCGCCGTCTTTCAGGCGATGGTCGGCGAAGACATCGCCGCCGTCGAACGGGTGGTGCTGACCGCCAGCGGCGGGGCCTTTCGCGACAGACCGTTAGAGACCCTTCATTCTGCTACCCCGGCAGAAGCCGCGACGCATCCTAACTGGGACATGGGGCAGCGCATCACCATCGATTCCGCCTCCATGTTCAACAAGGCGCTGGAGGTGATCGAAGCGCGGGAATACTTCGGCCTCGCGCCGGAACAGATCGAGGTGCTGATCCATCCCGAAAGCACGATTCACGCGCTTGTTGGCTTCAATGACGGGGCGATGATGGCGCATCTCGGCGCGCCCGATATGCGCCACGCCATCGGCTACGCGCTGCACTGGCCCGACCGGCGCGCGCTGCCTGTTGCGCGTCTGGATCTGGCAAAGCTGGGCCAACTGACCTTCAGCGCGCCCGACACGGCGCGTTACCCGGCGCTCGACCTTGCGCGGCAGGTGATGCAGCGCGGCGGGCTGGCGGGGGCGGCGTTCAACGCGGCCAAGGAACGCGCGCTCGACGGGTTTATCGCGGGGCGCATCGGCTTCATGCAGATGGCCGAGGTGGTGGGAGAGGTTCTCGACCGGCTCGACGCGCGCTCGGGTCACATTGATGCCGCCTTTAGCCTTGATAACATCCTGCAAATGGACCATCTCGCGCGGAGCGAGGCGGACAACGTAATGGCCCGCAGGCAGCAGTAAGGCGAGTTCATGGATTTTCTTCCCCAGTTCGGCAGCATCTTTCAGACCCTCGTCGCCTTTGTGGTGGCGCTGTCGATCATCGTGGCGATCCATGAATACGGGCACTACATCATCGGGCGGCTGTCGGGCATCCGGGCCGAGGTCTTTTCGCTCGGGTTCGGGCCTGTCCTGTTCGCGCGGACAGACAAACACGGCACGCGCTGGCAATTGGCGGCCCTGCCGTTCGGCGGCTACGTCAAGTTTCTGGGGGACAGCGATGCCGCGTCGGGCAAGGACGACACGGCCCTCTCTACCTTGCCCGAAGAGGACCGGCGCATGACGATGCACGGCGCGCCGCTTTGGGCGCGCACGGCGACGGTCGCGGCGGGGCCGGTGTTCAACTTCATCCTCTCCACCTTGATCTTTGCCGGGCTCTTCATAATGCAGGGTGACATTGCGCGCCCCCTCGCTGTGGCCGAGATGCGCCCGCTGCCCGCCGCCTATGGCGCGCTGGAGCCGGGCGACCGGGTGCTGGCGATCGCCGGGTTCACCCTGCCGGAGGACGAGACCGGCAGCTTTGACGGGTTCGAGGAATCCGTGCCGCGCGACGCGGTTGTCGATTACCGCGTCCTGCGGAATGAGCGTGAGCAGATCGTCGACGGACCTTACCCCTATCCGCCGCTGATCACCCAGCTTGCCCCCAATTCCGCCGCCTATGACATCGGCCTGAAATCGGGCGATGTAATCCAGACGGTCGAGGGCGCTGAGATCGTCTCCTTCGCTGAGTTGAAAGAGGTGGTCGAAGCATCGGATGGTCGCGCCCTCGCCCTGACGGTTTGGCGCGAAGGCGTCGATGGGCCGCTTGATTTCACTCTCGCGCCGCGGCGTGTCGATGAACCACGCCCCGAGGGCGGGTTCAGCACCCAGTGGCGCATCGGTATCGCGGGCGGCATGGCGTTCGAACCCGCAACTGAAAGCAAGGGCGTCGTCTCGGCCATCTCGGACGGCGGCGTGCAGACCTGGCGGATCGTCGAAAGCTCTGTCTCGGGGCTGTGGCACATGATCACCGGCGCGATCAGCACCTGCAACATGACCGGCCCCATCGGCATCGCCCAGACCTCGGGTGCGATGGCGAGCCAGGGCGCGGTGAGCTTCATCTGGTTCGTCGCGGCGCTTTCCACGGCGGTCGGCTTGTTGAACCTGTTCCCGATCCCGGTGCTGGACGGCGGCCACCTGGTATTTTTCGCCTACGAGGCCGTCGTGGGTCGCCCGCCGTCGGACAAGGCGTTGAAAGTGTTGATGGGGGCGGGGCTGACGCTGATCCTCGGAGTGATGCTCTTCGCGCTGACCAACGATGTGCTCTGTCCCTAAGGGGCGACTTCGCGCTGATTCCATGGTTCGCCACGAACGGCGCAATCTGACTGCCCTTGCGTCTGTCCGTGCCGGGGCAGGGGCGTCGACATGCCCTCAAGGTTTGCTGCCGGGGCTAATCCCGGGCCGTCCGAGGGCGGGAGGATCGCACCGCGCGCCGTTCTGAAGCCATACACCCAAAAAGCGCCGCCCAGAAAATGCCTTATTTGGGGTCGGATTTCCGCCCCAATTGCGTAGGAAAGTGTTCAGGAATTACGGGTAAACCCCATCCTGAACATTTAGACACGACTGATTGAAAGGCAGGTATCGTCATGCACATCCTCCAGCAAAGCTACAGCGGCATGTCGCTTCTGGTCGATCTGAATCGCGACCGTCTGTTTACCGTTGGCATGATCGCCCTGGCGCTGGGCGCCGGGAGCTGGATCAGCTCGCTCCTCTAAGGCGGCTCTGGCCGCAAGGTTTCCCCCCGGGCCGTGGCAGCGGCCCACCTCGTGATCGTCTCCGACCCGTCGGGCCGGTGCGATCTCGATCAACTCAACGGTGCGCTTTCCACACGGTCGGCGCACCTTTTTCTATTTGAGGTCTGTTGATTTTGACAAGCCCAGACCGACGGGTTAGTCACGTTGTCAAATGGGACATGGGTGCGGGTCTGAGTAATGATCAATACAACGCGGAACGGGGCTGCCACCCCGTCGAAATCCAACGCAATACGACGGGCCATGATCGCGGTTCTGCTGGCCGGGACCACGCTGGCCGTGACGCCCGACATGACGTTGGCGCAAAGTTATCGCTTTAATGCGGTGCAGGTCGACGGCAACGCGCGAATCGAAACCGGAACGATCCTCAGCTACGCGGGAATCGCGCGCGGCCAGACCGTGTCGGGGTCCGAGCTGAACGATGCCTATCAGCGCATTGTCGCCACCGGCCTGTTCGAGACGGTCGAGATCGTGCCGCGCGGTGGCACGCTGGTGATCAATGTGGTGGAATATCCGACCGTCAACCGCATTCGCTTTGAGGGCAACCGCCGCCTCAAGGATGATGCGCTGAGCGAGATCGTGCAGTCCCAGCCGCGCCTCGTCTTTTCCCCGACGCGCGCACAGGAAGACGCCGACAAGATCGCCGAAGCCTATAACCAGCAGGGCCGTATTTCCGCGCGCGTGACGCCCAAGATCATCCGCCAGTCCGACAATCGCGTCGATCTGGTGTTCGAAGTGTTCGAGGGCCGCAACACCGAGGTTAACCGCATCGGCTTTGTTGGCAATAAGGTCTATTCCGACCGCCGTCTGCGGCGGGTGCTGGAGACCAAGCAGGCCGGTCTGCTGCGCCAGTTCGTGCGCAGTGACACGCTGGTCGAGGACCGTTTGCAGCTGGACGAGCAACTGCTGCGCGACTTCTATCTGTCGCGTGGCTACATCGATTTCCGCACCACGGCGGTCAACGCCGAGTTGGCGCGCCAGCGGGATGGCTATTTCGTCACCTTCAACGTGCAGGAAGGCCAGCAATTCAGGTTCGGAAATATCACCGTCGTCAGCGACTATCCGCAGGCCGACGCCGATCAATATGCTGCGGTTCTCAAGCTGAAATCGGGCGCAGTCTATTCCCCGTCGCTGATCGAAAATGCCATCGCGCGCATGGAGAATCTGGCCGTGCGCGAGGGTCTCGATTTCCTGCGGGTCGAGCCGCGTGTCAGCCGCAATGATCGCGACCTGACGCTGGATCTCGAATTCGCCCTGACCCGCGGGCCGCGGGTCTTTGTCGAACGCATCGACGTGGAGGGCAACACATCGACCCTCGATCGCGTGATCCGCCGCCAGTTCAAGATCGCTGAGGGCGACCCATTTAACCCGCGTCAGATCCGCGAGGCCGCCGAACGTATCCGCGCGCTCGGTTTCTTTGAAACAGCCGAGGTCAACGCCCGCGAAGGGTCTTCGCCCAATCAGGTCGTTGTGGATGTGGATGTCGAGGAAAAGGCGACCGGCTCGCTGTCCTTTGGCGGCACCTATTCCACCAACTCCGGCTTTGGCCTGGCTATCGAGCTGAAGGAGACGAACTTCCTCGGGCGGGGTCAGACGTTGCAACTGTCGACCTCGGGCGCGTCGAACAACAAGAATTATTCGCTCGCCTTTATCGAGCCGGCCTTCCTGGGTCGCGATTTGGAGCTGAGCTTCAACATCGGGTATTCGGAAACTGAAAGCGACAATGCGCCCTACGACACCAAGCTTTCGCAGTTTGGCGTCGGGCTAGCCTTCCCGCTGGCGGAAAATTCGCGCCTCGGGCTGCGCTATAACTACGTCGACTCCGAGATGACCACCGCCACCGGTGTCGTGATCGGGCCAATCCTCACTGCCGAAATCGCGCGTCCGAAGCAGACCGAAAGCTCCATCGGCTATCAATATACCTACGACAGCCGCACATCGGGTATAGATCCAAACCGAGGTGTTCTGCTGGAGTTCTCGCAGGATTTTGCAGGCCTTGGCGGCAACACCCAATATATCAAGAGCAAGGCGCGCGCGGTGGCTCAGACCCGTGTGCTATCCGAAGAGGTGACGTTGCGCGCCAGCTTTACCGGCGGGGTTCTGAACTATAGCAAGGGGTCCAGCCGGACCATCGACCGACTGGGATTGCAGGACGACTTTATCCGCGGCTTTGAGCCCGGCGGTGTCGGCCCCCGCCAGAGGGATCCCGGCGGTACCTACGACGACGCCCTCGGTGGCAACATGTACGCGGTAGCCAGTTTCGAGGCGGAATTCCCGCTTGGGCTGCCCGAGGAATATGGTATCGCCGGCGGGGCCTTCTACGACATATCCAACGTCTGGGACGTGGGGGCTTCGGGCGCCGGTCAGCCCAACCTGCTTTATAACGGTGGTTCGCTACGCCACGTCGTCGGTCTCTCGTTGTTCTGGGATACCCCGATCGGGCCATTGCGCTTTAACTTCACCAAGGCGCTGCAAAAAGAAACCCACGATGAAGAACAGATGTTCAACGTCTCCATCCGGTCGACTTTCTGAGGCGGCCTTGGGCAATACACCGACGATGACGATGTGGCGCGCGGCGGGGGCAACCTTTGCCGCCGTCCTCGCCTTGGCGCTTGGCAGTGGCATGGGCACAGCCCAGCCTGCGGCCCAACCCTCTATCGCCAGTCCGATATTAACGCTGGATAGCGAACGCCTGCTGACCGAAAGCGCTGCCGGGCGCAACATTGACGATCAGATCGCGACGCAAAGCGCCGAACTGGCCGCTGAAAACCGCCGCATCGAAGCCGCGCTGACAGAGGCAGAGCGTGATCTTTCAGAGCGGCGCGCCAGTCTCACCCCCGAAGAGTTTCGCGCCGAGGCCACGGCCTTTGACGAAAAGGTGCAGAGTTTTCGCGAAGAGCAGGACGCCAAGCTGCGTAACCTGCAAGAGCGATCCAGCGCTGCACGTCTGGAAATTCGCCGCATCGCCGATCCGGTGCTGAGCAGCATCATGGAAGACACCGGCGCGGCCGTCATACTGGAAATCGGCACCGTCATTGCCTCGCATCAGTCGGTCGATATCACAAACATGGCCATCGCGCGGCTGGACGAGGCCCTGCGGCAAGGCGGGCAGGACAGCAATATCGGCGGCCTTGATACCGGCGTTGCGGATACCGCGCCGGCGGCCCCGCGCCCCGGTGGGCCAACCGACCCTGCCGAAGGGCCCGGCGATAGAACGCGCGAAAATGCCCTGCCGGCGCGCCCCACAGACGTCGCGCCGTTGGATACCGCCCCTGCGGAGGGATCGCCGGTGACGGACGGCGTCACCATTGCGCCCAGGCCGCCCGCCGACTCAATCGTGACGCCGAGGTCCGAGGCGGGCGATACCGCGCCCCTTCGCCGCCGTGAAGAGGACGGCGGCTAGAGCGGCGAGGATGGCCGCGCGTCTTGCCGTCGCCAGAGCGACTTGCTAGGCACCTCAAAGGTGCCCTTTCCCCACGGGGACGCCCCAGTGAAAAAGGAAGGCTCATGAGCGATACCCTGAAGAGCGCCGATATCGGCCTGATCCAGCGCATTATTCCGCACCGCTATCCCTTTTTGCTGATCGACCGGGTCGAGCAGATCGACGGCCATGCCACCGCGCTCGGCATCAAGAACGTCACGGCGAACGAGCCGCATTTTCAGGGGCATTTCCCTGGCAAGCCAATCATGCCCGGCGTCACTATCGTCGAGGCCATGGCGCAGACCGCAGCCGTGATGGTCGGCGTCGCGCTGGAGATGCAGGACCGCGACATGCTGGTCTACTTCATGGCCATCGAAAGCTGCAAGTTCCGCCGCATGGTCGTGCCTGGCGACGTGCTGCAGATGCGCCTGACCACGCTGCGCGGCAAGCCTGGCGGCAAGGTCTGGAAGTTCAAGGGTGTTGCAGAGGTCGATGGCGAACTGGCCTGCGAGGCCGAATTCACCGCCATGATGGACCTTCCGAAGGAGTAAGCCATGCCGATTGATCCGGGCGCGGATATCCACCCCTCGGCGGTGATCGAGACGGGGGCCAGCATCGCCGCCGGCGTGCGGATCGGTCCGTTCTGTCATATCGGCCCCAAGGTGGTGCTGCATGCGGGCGTGACGCTGATGAGCCATGTGGTGGTTCAGGGCATCTGCGAGATCGGGGAGGATACGCTGATCCACCCCTTTGCCGTCCTCGGCGCGATCCCGCAGGACAAGAAGTTCAAGGGCGAGGAGACCCGTCTGAGCATCGGCAAGCGCAACCGCATCCGCGAGCATGTCACCATGAATACCGGCACCGAGGGTGGCGGCGGGCTGACCCGCGTCGGTGATGACGGGTTGTTCATGGCCGGCTGTCACATCGCCCATGATTGCCTGATCGGGGACAATGTCATCGTGGTGAACAACGCGGCGCTCGCCGGGCATTGCATCATCGACGACGACGTCATTCTGGGCGGGCTGACCGGCGTGCATCAATTCGTGCGCATCGGGCGCGGCGCGATCATCGGCGCGCTGACCATGGTGACGAACGACGTGATTCCCTACGGGTTGGTGCAGGCGCCGCGCGGCGTGTTGGACGGGCTGAACCTCGTCGGGCTCAAGCGGCGCGGTGTTGCGCGGTCCGACATCACCGCGCTGCGGGCGGCCTTCCAGATGCTGGCACAGGGCGAGGGCGCGTTTCAGGACCGCGCCCGCCGTTTGGGTGAGGAAACCGAAAGCGCCTATGTCCGCGAGATCGTCGATTTTGTTACCGGCGCCAGCGATCGATCCTTTCTGACACCGGGCAAGACCTGAGATGTCGCGCCTCGGCATCATCGCCGGGGGCGGCGCCTTGCCCGTCGCCCTCGCGGCGGCGGACCCGGCAGCGCATTGCGTCGCCTTTGCGGGGGCAGAGGTCGCGCTGCCCGAGGCTCAAGTCGAGAGGCACCGGCTGGAGCGTCTCGGTGCGCTGTTCGACGCCCTGCGCGCCGCCGGGGTCAGCCGGGTGGTCATGGCCGGGGCGATGAGCCGGCCCGATCTTGATCATTCCGCCCTTGATCCAGTGATGCTGTCGCTGATGCCGCGTCTGGCGCAGGCGATGCAGGGCGGGGACGATGGCCTATTGCGGCTGGTGATCGCGCTGTTCGAGGAGCAGGGGTTCACGGTCATCGGCGCGCATGAGCTCTTGCCCGACCTGACCGCCGAGCCGGGGCTTCTGGTCGGCGATCAGGTGACGGAAACCACGCGTGGCGATATTCAGCGGGGGCGTGCGATCCTCGACGCGCTTGCGCCGGTGGACGTGGGGCAGGGCTGCGTCGTCGCCGATGGCCTCTGTCTGGGGGTCGAGACCTTGCAGGGAACTGACGCACTGCTCGACTTCGTTGCCGCCACGCCCGTGGACTTACGTGGCGAGAGGCGCGGCGTCTTGATCAAACGTCCTAAGGCCGGGCAGGATCTGCGCGTCGACATGCCCGCCATCGGCCCGGATACGGCGCGCCGCGCCGCCTGTGCGGGGCTGGAAGGGATCGCCATCGCCGCCGGGGGCGTCGTGCTGCTGGACCGGTCCGAGCTACTCACGACGCTGCGCGACCACGGCCTGTTTCTGCTGGCCGAGCCATGACGCGCATCTTTCTGATCGCCGGTGAACCCTCGGGCGATGCGCTCGGGCAATCGCTGATGGCGGGGCTGCGTACGCTGGCACCTGACGTCGAATTTCACGGCATCGGTGGCCCCCGGATGTGCGGTGAGGGGATGGAGAGCCTGTTTCCCATGGACGAGCTGTCGATCATGGGGATTGCGGAGGTCCTGCCGAAATATCGCCATCTCAAGCGGCGCATTCGCGAGACGGCAGCCGCCGTGTTGGACTCCAGACCGGACGTTCTGATCACCGTCGACAGTCCCGATTTCTGCCTGCGTGTCGCGCGTCTGGTGAAGGCAAAAGCGCCTATGCGCACCGTGCATTACGTCGCCCCCACGGTCTGGGCTTGGCGCGCCGGGCGGGCGGCCAAGATGGCGCAGGTGATCGACCATGTGCTCGCGCTATTTCCGTTCGAGCCGCCGCTGATGCAGGCCGCCGGGATGGATTGCGATTTCGTCGGCCATCCTGTCGCGACCCAGCCCCGGGCCAGCGAAACTGACGCGGCCGCGTTCCGCCTGACCCACGACATCGGCGACGCCCCCCTCGCGCTGCTGCTGCCCGGATCGCGGCGTGGCGAGGTCACGCGCATCGCTCCGGTGCTGGCCGAAACGCTCGCCCGGATGCACAAGGCGCGCCCCGATCTGCGCGCGGTGCTACCCGCGGCGGGGCCGGTGCGCGACATGCTGCACGGTATGATAGCCGATTGGCCGGTTGCACCGATCCTGCTTGAGCCGGGCGATGACGCTCTGAAACGCGCTGCCTTTCGTGCTGCGGACGTGGCGATCGCGGCCTCCGGGACCGTGTCGCTGGAACTGGCCGCGGCGCGCACGCCCATGGTGATTGCCTACCGGATGAATCCGCTGAGCTTTGCGCTGATCAAGCGGATGGCGCTGACCGATACGGTGACGCTGGTGAACCTCGTCTCGGACAGCCGCGTGGTCCCGGAATTCCTCGGCCCCGACTGCCGGGCGGAGTTGATTGCGCCCGCCGCCCTTGGCCTGCTCACCGATCCCGGCGCGCAGGCCGAGGCGATGGCACTGACCATGGAGCGCCTGGGCGAAGGGGGCGAGGATCCGGGGTTGCGCGCCGCGCGCGCGGTGCTCTCTGGGATGTAGGGCGAGACGACCACGCATCCCACAAAGGGCAGAACGCACGATCCGCCATTTTCAACCGGCCCAGATCCAACCACCACCGAGGATCCGCGTCCCCTCGGTTTCATAAAACACGCAAGCCTGACCGGGGGAGACGCCCTCTTCCGCGGTCAGCAGTTCCACCACCGCTTCGGTCGCCGAGATGGGCCGCAGGATCGCCTCGCGCGGCGGCCGGGTGGAGCGGACGCGGACGGAGATGTGACGCTCCTCCAGATCGGTGAACCCGCCGTCGCCAAGCCAGTTGATTTCGCGCACGGGGATTTGCCGTGTCGCCAGCAGCTCTTTCGGGCCGACGACGACCTGTCGCGCGTCGACGTCCAGCTTGACCACGTAAAGCGGATCGGCCAGCCCGCCGATGCCCAGCCCCCGCCGTTGCCCGATGGTGTAGTGAATCACGCCCTCATGGGTGCCCAAGACGCGCCCTTCGGTATCGACAATCTCGCCCGGTTCGGCGGCGCCGGGGCGCAGTTTCTCGATCACGCTGGCGTAATTGCCATTCGGCACGAAGCAGATGTCCTGACTGTCTGGCTTGTCCGCGACCGGCAGGCCGTATTTCGCGGCCAGTGCACGGGTCTCGGCCTTGGAAGGCAGATGACCGAGCGGAAAGCGCAGGTAGTCGAGCTGCTCCTGCTTCGTCGAAAAGAGAAAGTAGCTCTGATCGCGATTCGCATCTGCCGCGCAGTGCAATTCCGCCCCCGCAGCCCCCATGCGACGCTGGATGTAATGCCCCGTTGCCATGCAATCGGCGTCGAGGTCACGGGCTGTTTCCAGGAGGTCCTTGAACTTCACCCGCTCATTACAGCGGATGCAGGGCACGGGGGTCGCGCCGGCAAGGTAGCTGTCGGCGAATTCGTCGATCACCGCGTCCTTGAAGATGTTTTCATAGTCCAGAACGTAGTGCGGAAAGCCCATCTCCTCGGCCACACGGCGGGCATCGTGAATGTCGAGCCCGGCACAGCAGGCGCCCTTTTTTGCAAGGGCCGCGCCGTGGTCGTATAGCTGAAGGGTGACCCCGACGACGTCATAGCCTTCTTCGGCGAGCATCGCCGCGACGACAGAGCTGTCGACCCCGCCCGACATGGCCACGACGACCCGCGTTTCCGACGGCGGTTTGGCGAACCCGAGCGAGTTCAATCCGGTTGTGTGATCCAGCGCCATGAGGAGGCCTCCGACCTCGTGTGAAGAAAGTCCGCACCAATAATTGAAAATTGGACGGAATAACAGGGTCGGATTTCACCTCCCGTTAAGCCCGAGCCGTGAAGATGGGGACGATCAGAATAGGGCTGATAACACATGTATCTAAAGAAAATTCCCGGGCCTCGCGCCGTCACCCTGCCGGATGGCTCCATCATGACGCGCGCCGATCTGCCCCCGCCAGAGACGCGGCGTTGGGTCGCCTCGCGTAAATCCGCCGTGGTTAAGGGGGTGATGCACGCACTGATCACCCAGTCCGAGGCGTTGGAGCGTTACGCCTTGAGCGAAGAAGAATTTCGCGAATGGGTCTTTGCGATATCTGAACACGGGGAAGAGGCACTGAAAGCGACAGCGGTGCAGAAATTTCGCCAGTCGTGAGGATGCGGGCCCTCGGCTTAGCCTATTAGTCCTATCGTGCAATGCCGACTGACCTGTAGCCACAGTAAAGAAGCAGGCATTCTAAGACAAATTTGTAATGGCGGCGCCAAGTATCATAAGTTGATTGGCGATGTGCATGGTAAATCTGCCAAGGAGGCACGCGGGCGATCCAAGCTGCACTACCGTGATCAAGTATATCGAACGTGGTGCCGAGCCGAGAGTTGCGCCTCAACGTCGAAACCGTCACCAAGTAACGCGGGCGTCAGGGGTGGTCGATGTGAGGATGACACGTGCCGTCGGACCTGCCGCGCAGAGAGCCGCTCTTGGCAGAGCGCCCTGGATTCGCCCGTCGGGCAGTGGGTGATCTAACCTGCTGACGCCAATCGTCGGCAATCATGGGCTATGGATGGCGCTGCTGATTTCCTTCGCGGTACGCGGCGTGACGCTGGGCCTGCGTTACCCGGCGCTCGAGGCCACGGCGGATGTGCCTGCAGAACCCAGGTAGGGGCGCTGCCCCGGCCTTGCGGCCTCCCCGGGATATTTTTATCCCGAAGATGAGGGGCTGTTGCGGGGCGTCGTCTTCGGGCGGCAAATGTAGTGAGGGGTCCGCCCGCAGGACCCTTAGATATCAAGCAGGGGCAGGACGTTTTCCGGAGGGCGTCCGATTGCGGCGCGCCCCTCAATGATCAAAATCGGGCGTTCGATCAGGATCGGGTGTTCGGACATCGCGCGGATCAGCGCCTCGTCGTCTGTCGTCTCGTTGAGGCCGAGTTCTGCAAAGACCTTTTCCTTGACCCGCATCACCTGGATCGGCGTCATGCCGAGCGCTTGCAGGACATTGCGGATTTCATCCGGCGTCGGCGCATCGTGCAGATAGGGTCGGATCCTCGGTTGATAGCCATGGGATTCAATCAAAGCCAGGGTTTGGCGTGACTTGGTGCAGCGTGGGTTGTGCCAGAGGATCACAGCCAGTCCTTTCGTCCGGTTCCGACGGCCTCTGCAACAGTGGCAAAGCCGTCTTGTTCAAGCAGCGTATCGAGGTTCTGCGCAATCTCGCCGGCCAGCGACAGCCCGCGATAGGCGAGGGCCGTGTACAACTGAACGGCCGAAGCGCCGGCCCTGATCTTTGCATATGCGTCCTCGGCATTGGAAATGCCACCCACCCCTATCAGCGGAACCGCGCCGTCGGTGATCTGGTGCAGCCGGGCCAGAATCTGCGTCGAGCGAGCGAAGAGCGGTGCGCCGGACAACCCGCCCTTTTCCTCGCGGTGATTTCCGTGCAATCCGCGTCGCGACAGGGTGGTGTTGGTGGCGATGATCCCGTCGATGCCGCGATAGATCACCACACGTGCGATGTCGGCCAATTCGCTGTCGCTGAGGTCGGGCGCAATCTTGAGGAAGACCGGGATCCTCCGGGGCAGCCAGTCACGCGCCTCGATCACGCTTTGCAGGAGGGCTTCGAGCGCTGCCGCGCCCTGCAGATCGCGCAAGTTCTCGGTGTTCGGGGAACTGACGTTGACGGTCGCGAAATCCAGATGCGCGCCGCAATGGGACAGCACGGTCACGAAATCCTCCGCCCGGTCTGCGCTATCCTTGTTCGCGCCGAGGTTCAGTCCGATGATCGCCCCCTCGGGGCGCGCCGCGAGGCGGGCAGCCACCGTCGCCATGCCGTCGTTGTTAAAGCCAAAGCGATTGATGACCGCGCCATCCTCGGGCAGGCGGAACATCCGGGGACGCGGATTGCCGGGTTGCGGGCGCGGCGTGACCGCGCCGACCTCGACAAAGCCGAACCCGGCCTGGGACAGCGGGCGCAGGCATTCGGCGTTTTTGTCAAAGCCCGCCGCCAACCCGACCGGATTCGGCAGGGCGAGGCCTGCGACCTCGGTACGAAGGCGGTGCGAGGTGACGGTGGCGCGCGCCGGCATCAAGCCGGAGTTCAGCGCGCGGATGGCCAGACGATGCGCCCGCTCGGGCTCCACCCGTTTCAGTGCCATCAGGCCGAGCCGTTCGATCAGGGTCATGGGTGCGCATCCCCGTCCGGGCCGGGACCGGCGGGGTCATCCGTCATGGAATCGGGGAATTGGTGCGAACCTTCAAGCAGGGGAAGCGGCGCGTGCCAGGCGACATCCTCAATCCGAAGGGCGCGGTAGAGATGAGGAAACTCAGCGCCGCCGCGCGAGACCTCCCATTTCAGCGCATCACCCAGGGTTTCGGCGGTGACGGCGGCGAGGATCAGATCGCTGACGCCGGCAAAATGTTTGCGCGCGGTTTCGCTGGCCTGTTGTGCGGTAGAGAAATGGATATAGCCGTCGGCCAGGTCGACCGGCGCGCCGCCGGTTTGCCCATCTGTGACCAGGGCTTGCCACTCGGGCGCGCGGAAAATCTTGTAAATCAGCATGGAGGAGCCATGCCCCGCCGCCGTGCCCGGGTCAAGACCCGGTTCGAGAGGCGTCCGGCCATGCCTTCCGTTTGGGCAACCGGCGTCTCTTGGCGCGTGAGGGTCGATGGGCTTTGACAGATGCGGATTTGCGATGCAGCATCCCGACTTACAACATCACAACAGGGGTTCATCATGTCTGTCCGTTACCTTGCGAGCGTTGCCGCCCTGGCCCTGTCGGCCGGAACCGCGATGGCCGATTATTCACTGACAATTCTTCATACCAACGATTTCCACGCCCGGTTCGAGCCGATCAGCAAGTATGATTCCGGCTGCTCTGCCGAAGACAACGATGCGGGTGAGTGCTTTGGCGGCTCGGCTCGATTGATCACGGCGATCAACGAGGCGCGCGGTCGGTCGAACAATTCGATCCTCGTGGATGGGGGCGATCAGTTCCAGGGCACGCTGTTTTACACCTATTACAAGGGCAAGCTTGCCGCCGAGATGATGAACAAGATGGGCTATACGGCGATGACTGTGGGTAACCACGAGTTCGACGATGGCCCCGAGGTGCTGCGCGGATTCCTCGACGCGGTCGAATTCCCGGTTCTGATGTCGAATGCCGATGTCTCGGGCGAGCCCCTGCTGGCGGACAAGCTGGCGAAATCCACGGTGATCGAGCAGGGCGGCGAAAAGATCGGCCTGATCGGTCTGACCCCGCAGGACACGGATGAGCTGGCCGCGCCGGGCGACAAGGTGATCTTTACCGATCCGGTCGGCGCGGTGCAGGGCGAGGTCGATTTGCTGACCGCGGAAGGCGTCAACAAGATCATCGTGCTCAGCCATTCGGGCTACGTCGTGGACAAGCGCGTCGCTGAGGGCACCACCGGCGTTGACGTCATCGTCGGCGGCCACTCCAACACGCTGCTTGGCGACATGGAAGGGGCAGAGGGGCCCTATCCGACCATGGCCGGTCCGACCGCGATCGTCTCGGCCTACGCCTACGGTAAGTTTCTGGGTGAACTCAACGTCACCTTTGATGACGAAGGCAACGTGACCGAAGCCAAGGGCGCACCGATCATCATGGACGGGGCTGTCACCGAGGATGAGAGCGTGAAGGCCCGCATCGCCGAGGCCGCCAAGCCGCTGGACGAGATCCGCAACAAGGTCGTCGCCTCTACGGATGACGTGATCGACGGGGACAAGAACACCTGTCGGACCAGCGAATGCCAGATGGGCAATCTCGTCGCCGATGCCATGCTGGACCGCGTCAAGGATCAGGGCGTCAGCATCGCGATTGCAAACAGTGGCGGGCTGCGTTCCTCCATTGACGCAGGCGAGGTGACGATGGGCGAGGTGCTTACGGTGCTGCCGTTCCAGAACACCCTCTCCACCTTCGAAACCGATGGCGCCAACATTGTCGCGGCGCTGGAAAACGGTGTGAGCCAGTTCGAAGAGGTCGCTGGCCGCTTTGCCCAGGTCGCCGGGCTGAAATATGCCTTCGATCCGGTGGCTGAGGTCGGGTCGCGGGTGTCCGATGTCATGGTGATGGAGGGTGGGGACTGGGTCGCGATCGATCCCGACAAGACCTACCTCGCCGTGACGAACAACTATGTGCGCAATGGGGGTGACGGCTACAAAATGTTCCGCGACAGCCCGAACGCCTATGATTTCGGGCCCGATCTTGCGGATGTCACAGCGGAATTCCTGGCCGCCAATGCGCCCTACAAACCCTATACCGACGGGCGCATCACGCAGAAGTAATGCTTGGCGTGCGGGGCCGTGATGGCGGCCTCGCGCGCCTTTTGCTGGTTACATGCGCCTGTTTCGGTGTGCCGGGGCGAGCGGTCTACCTCGTACCGGGGCAGGCAAGGTCCAAGCCCGGTCCTGAGACGATTTCTGGGGCAGAATGCGCCGCATCGACGCGGACCCGCCCTGGCAATGACGGAGGTAAATTTGACCCCCACCCACGCAGAACCCCGCATCTCGACAGGGTTGCGAATGGCCGCCATGCTGGCCGTCACTCGTGGGGCTTGCCGTGGCGTATACGCATCTCAACACGGGCGCGAAGGGCTGCGTTGATGTGCGGCCGCTTTGCCACCACGCTGCCCCCCGATGCGATGGCGCAATTGTTCAAGGCGTCTCCGGCCAACGACCTGGTTCAGGAGCCGAACTTCAACGTTTGTCCAACGGTGCCGATCAACGTGGTGCGTCGGGCCGAGCAGGGGCGGCAGCTGGTCGCGATGCGGTGGGGTTTCGTGCCCCATTGGTACAAGGCCCCGAACGATGGCCCACTGCTGATCAATGCGCGCGCTGAAACCATCGCGGAAAAACCCGCATTCCGCGTCGCTGCGCGGAATCGTCGCTGCCTGATTGCGATGCTGGGATTTTACGAATGGGACCGCGCGGGCAAGGAGAAGTTGCCGTGGTTCATTCACCGCCGCGACGAGGCACCGCTGGTGGTCGCGGGAATTTGGCAGGACTGGGGACACGACGGCGAAGGGTTGAGCACCTGCGCCATCGTCACCACGGAGTCGAGCGGCGCAATGGCCGAGATCCACAATCGGATCCCGGTGATCATCGAAGCGGAGGACTGGCCCCTATGGCTGGGCGAAGACGTCAAAGGGGCCGCGCGTCTGATGACGGCGGCGCCGGATGACGTCTATGGGATGTATCGCGTCGGGCAGGCAGTCAACTCCAACCGGTCGAGCGGCGCAGAGCTGATCGCCCCGCTTGGCGGGCCGTAAGGCCCGGCCTCACAACAATCCGCCGAGCAGATTGCGCAGCACGCCGCCCAGGTTGGCAAGGGTGTAGCCCAGGCCTTCGGCCAGTCGCACCACGCCGCCATCCTTGCCGACGATGTTGCCCTGATGATCGACAAGATCGCCATAATCCACCGCGGTTGGCGGGCCACCGATGGAAATCTTCGCCGTTTCGCCCCACCAGTTGCCGCGCTCACTGAAATCTTTCCCGATACTGGGCTGCAAGACAAAGGCCCAGTTCTCGTTCTGGCTCAAATAAGGGCTGGACCAGCTCTTGTCCTTGGCGCGCAATTGCAATTTGGATTGGCGCAGGTTGTGAATCAGGATCGTGTCTCCGTATTCAGCGTAGATCCTGTTGGGCAGGAAGGTGTCCCCGACAACAAATACCGGATGCACAACGCCGGTTTCGGTGCTGCAGGAGGAGAGCAGGCAGTTAACCAGGTTTTCGACCGTTCCGGCCTTGGCCGGGGCGACGGAGGAACCCACGAGGCTACCCGCGACAATCAAAGGCAGGATCAGGTTTCGGCGAATGGAAACAGAGGCAAGGGTACGCATGTCAAATCTCGGTTTGGAAAATCTTGTTCCAACTTGACGCGAAATTGTGGCGACTTCCGGGCCAGAGCTTGATCATGCTGTGATACTCGCTCGCATGGGCGTCGAACCGGCCATGACGTTGCCGGTTCGACGCCCTGCACCGAGATTTCCTGCTCAGCTCAATTTCCCAACCCCAAAAGAGACGTGACGCCATCGACCAACCCGTCACCGACACCGCGCAAGGTGCCGCCGAGCCTGGCCAGCGTGTAGCCGAGGTCTTCGGCGGGGCGTATGTCGATACCCTCTTTGCCGATCACGATGCCGTCGTGGTCGATGAGATCACCGAAATCGACCATTGTCGGCGTGGAGGCGATATAAAACCGACCGGAGACAGAGGATTTACCGACCTTGTAGAAGGTGCTTTTCGTCGTGCTTTGCACCTCCAGCCGGTAGGATTGCCCCTCCCAGAGGGTGCCACTGGACCAACTGTTGTCGGTCGCGCGGACCCGGTGGCTGGTGGGTGCGAGATTGTGAAAGACGATCTCATCGCCCGGCTTTGCGTAGACCCGGTCGGGGAAATACGCATTGCCGACGATAAACACCGGGTGGATCACGCCAGTCTGCGCAACGGGGCAGGCTGTCACGCAGGGGATCGTCAGTGCGATGGCGGGTGCACCGGCCGCGCTGACCATCAGGCTTGCCAGCATGATGCGCAGGGGACGGGCGAGATACGTGTTGGAGAGTTTCGACATCAGAACTTCCTCCTTCGGGAAGCAAATCAACTGAGTCGTCGTAGCGTCAAATTGTGGCGGGATTAGGTGGATGGGGTCGGGTCAAGAACCGGGGATCGGAGTGCGGTGATGACGTAGGGACAATCGGGCCGATCTAACCGGATAAATTGGAACAATTTTTGCCTCCGGTGGTTGGTCGCGTGCAAAGACTATTCGACAGGAGAATTTTTCATGGCTCGCACCGCTACCTCCAATGGGTCTGCAAGCGCGAAAGACGATGCCGTTACCGCAGACGACGTTCGCGCCCAATTGGCGACATTGCAGAACGATATCGCCGCCCTGACCAAAACGGTCAGCGACTACGGTCGCGCCGCCGGAGATGACGCAAAGGCCACTGCCGTGCGCAAGGCGGAGGACATGCGCCTGCGTGCCGACTCCATGCGCGAGGATGCCGAAGCACAGCTGAAATCCGGCTATGCACAGGCTGAAACGGCCGTGCGCGACAATCCTGCCGCTGCCGTGGGCATCGCGGCTGGCGTCGGCTTTGTGCTGGGGCTGTTGTCGACGCGTCGCTGAGGGTTTCCAATGCTGACATCGCTCAAGCTGTCATTGCGCCGCGCAGGCTTTGGTCTGGGTGGCGCCGTTCTTATGGTGATCGGTGCCGCCTTTTTGACCATCGCCGCTTGGTTGGCCCTGGCAGAGGCGCAGAGCCCGCAGTTTGCGGCGCTGGTTCTCGGCTGTGTCTATTTCGGCGTGGGTGCCTTGGTCGTTGCCCTCGGGACGCGTCGTCCCCGTCGTGTCGTGCCAAAATCCAGCGCCAGCGGGTTGAGCGCGGCCTTCGCGCAAGGCTTCGGAGCCGGGGCCGCGACGAGAACCGCGATGAGTCGGCCCAAGTCAGGGACGGCTCCGCCGGTATGAGCGTCGCCATGGGGCCGGGCAGGAAGTGGCGCCACAGGTGCAGTTGACGCTTGGGCGACCCCGCCACACCTTCCCCTCGCGTGTTCGACCCCTAGGCCGCATATGCCCATATTGACGCGCCATCCATGACGTAGGATGGTGCGCCGGGCGGGTCCTCCCGCTTTCAGTCACCAGTGACCGGGCCCCTCTGGCAGAAGTAGCGGCGCTTCTGCGATGTCGGCACTGAACAGACACTTGCCGCGCAGCAGATCGCCCATGCCAGACAAGACGCATCGCACGACGGGGCAGGGGCCGGTCGCGATTTTCCTGATGTATTTCAAATGGGCCTTCGCGGTCACCGTTCTGGGGCTGATCCTCGGGTTCGCTCTGGGATGGCAGCAGACGGGTAGTCTTGATGGTGCGCTGACGATCTTTTTCATCTGCGCCGTTCTGGCTGTGCTGGAAATCAGCCTTTCCTTCGACAATGCCATCGTCAACGCCAATACGTTAAAGAACATGACGCCCGTCTGGCAGCGACGCTTCCTGACCTGGGGGATCCTGATTGCGGTTTTTGGCATGCGGATCGTCTTTCCCCTGCTGATCGTGGTCGTCGCCGCCGGGATCGGACCGGGCGAGGCGCTGGTCCTGGCCGCGACCAACCCCGAGGCCTACGCCGCCATCATGTCCGAGGCGCATCTGTCCATCGCAGCCTTCGGCGGGACGTTCCTTTTAATGGTGGGTCTCGGGTTCTTTTTCGACCATGAAAAGGACGTGCACTGGGTGAACTGGTTGGAGCGGCGGATGGCCAACTATGCCACCGTGCGCGGGATCGAGGTGGCGCTGGTGCTGTCGGTCGTGCTGATCTTTACCAGCCTGCACGGGGAGGCGGATGGCAATTCTTTCCTTATCTCCGCCGTCTGGGGTCTGCTCGCCTTCCTGTTGGTCGAGGTGTTGGGCGGCCTGCTGGACCGCCGCGCCGCCCTGGCCGAGGGCGCGAAGGGCGGATTGGGCGCCTTTCTCTATCTCGAAGTGCTGGATGCCTCCTTCTCCTTTGACGGGGTGATCGGGGCCTTTGCCCTCAGCCAGAACCTGTTCGTCATCGCCATCGGGCTGGGAATCGGCGCGATGTACGTACGCTCCATGACCATCATGCTGGTCGAAAAGGGCACGCTGGCGCAGTATCGCTATCTCGAACACGGCGCGTTTTACGCCATTATCGTGCTGTCGGTGGTGATGTTCGCGCAGAGCTTCGTGCATATCCCCGAGGTCATTACGGGGCTGGGCGGTGCGGCGTTGATCGGCGTATCGTTCTGGTCGTCGATCCGCTGGAACAGGCATTCGCGCCAGGCCTGAGGGGTGGCATGCGCGAAGCTTGGTCCATCATCCGAAAGCCATCCACAGGGCAACCCCGGCCAGGACCAGACCGAACGCCCGATTGATCCACAGGGCGCTGCGCTCCTCGCGAAATTGCCTGGCCAAACGGTCGCCCGCCGCGGTCCATGTTAGGAATGCAAAGAAGTTGTTCAGCGTGAAAACGGTCGTGATGACAAGAACGACCTGCCAGTCGCCGACGCCGTTCCCGTCCGCGACGAACTGCGTGAACATCAGCGCGATGATGAGGTAGGCCTTGGGGTTGAACAGGAGAAGCAGGACCCCGGTGCCAAATCCCGCAGGACTCGCATCCGCCGCGCCGTCGTGAGAGCCGCTGCGGAAAAGGGACCACGCCAGCCAGAGGACATAGAGGCTTCCCAGCAGCTTCAGCGCCTGAAACGCACCGGGATGCGTCGTGAAAGCCGCGAGCGCGCCGAACCCGATTGCGGCGGTCACGATCCATGTCGCCAGATGGTAGCCGAGATTGGCGGGCATCGTCGCCTTCAATCCGAACCGTGCGCCATTGGCGGCAAAGAACATGTTTCCAGGACCCGGACTATACGCGAGGGGTAAAAGGAAGATGAGCAAGGCTACGATGAGGGTGGTCATGGCGGTTCCTTCTCCGGGTGTTGGCGAGGCTGTTGGTAAGAGAATGGCCGCACTTACGGTTCAAAGCAGCCCGGATCATGCGGATTCGGAGGGCCTGCCCTAATTTGGACTGCGGTGCCGTCGCCGTCTCCATTGCCTGACGGCTGCCATCCGGGCCTTTGCCGTGAGGGCCTTGGATCGCGCCAGATCCTGCGGGCGCACCCGTACATGCTAGGTTTTCGCCCCAACGCTGTGGCTTGCGGTCCAGCGTCAGCGGTTTGTCTTCGCTCACGCGATTGAACACGCCAGGTTGCGCCAATTTGCGCCGGTCAGTCTTGACCATGCGCAGAGATTGAAATAGGTCGGAAATTGAGCGCGGGCGTTGTGTAATGGTAAGACCTCAGCCTTCCAAGCTGATGACGCGGGTTCGATTCCCGCCGCCCGCTCCAAATCTTATTGATACATTTAGAAAAACTGGTTGAGGGGGCCCACTCCCTACCCGCGCCGAACTGAAAGCATGTGCTGCAAGCGAAACCGCCGCCGCCATGGCCGAAGTTGAAACCGCGCTTGCTCCCGACATTGGCACCGCTGCGCAAGTCGTTCGTTCGGAAATCCGCGCCTTCGTTTTGTCCAAAAGGCCGACCCCGACTTTATCGGCGAACTTCGTGGCTTGGTCGAAACTGACAGTCGTTTTGCAACGGCGTTGTTCGAAGCCCCCGCCGCATTGTCTGGCCTGTCGCCCGAACGCTTGGGCACTTTGCGCCTTCATACCGCCGCAGCCCATGCGCCCCAAGCTGCGGAACGCGTTCGCGTTGCATCCGAAATCGCCGGGCTTGACGCAAAGCTTGCCAGCGTTGTCGCCGAAGTTCCCCGGTCGTTCTATGACGCGAATATTGAAAAGGGCATGGCGTCGCATGTTGACGTGAACAGCCCGCTTTCAACAGGGGAATGACCGTGCCCACATTGGCCAAAACTCAATTGAATGAACGTCGGCATGGGTTGTCGCGTCGTCGCAAGACGGTCGCAGCCCGCTCGACGATACCATCTCGCGCAGCCCCTTTGGCGAATTGGTACCGGTCGCCATGGACGATCCTGCGCCCGACCTATCGGCGGCTGTCGTTTTGGGCTGTCTGCCCTTGCCAGTCGCCCATGACGCGCCCGCAGCCGCCTTTGCAGCGCCAGAAGGGCAACCCCGCTTAGACGACGCCGCGCATGTCGAATGGCTGTCAGGGGCCACGATTTCCGACCCTCTGCGGGGCTTTCCGGCCTGTCATGTGGTGCGGGTCGCCCACGGGCAGTCCATGCGCCAAGCCCACGGGCCACGTGGGAACGACTGCCCCGGTTGCTGCGAAGCGCCGGGGCTTTTTTTGTGCAAAAGTGCCATGAAAAGTTACAACGTTTCAAAGGCACTCACAGGACTTTACGATGATTGAAATCCCGCTTGCAGGCGCAGCTTACAACTTGCTGAAAGACATCTACCGATGGGCGACCGACAAGAAGAAATTTTCTCCCGAAGAAAGAATCGCTCTAGCCGAAAGATGGAAACCGAAGTTCGAAGAGTTTCTTATCGAATCGTATATGGGCAAGCTTCGTGGTGATTGCATAATACGCGATGTGAAGCGGATTGATGAATACCCCGGAACTAAGGAGCGCGAGAAGAGGATTTCGGCGTGGTTCAGGGTCGGTTTGCTGGATGCGCAACATGACGGAATACTTGTTGCCTTTCATTGGCAAAAGTTGATCGAAGTATCGGAAGAAAGCTATCGCGTGGCGAAGGGCGAAGAAACTAGCAGCGATACGGCAATAAAAGTCGTTCTTGCGGCCAAGATACCATATCGCTTGATCCAATCAGTGAACTTTGGCGGCGACGAATTTTATCAGTTTCCGCACATCTATTGTCACTTTCTATACAAAGGCGAACCTTACAAGGCGGTCGAATTTTACGACGAGCGACAAACAGAAGGTTTCTCGAAACCCTATTTCGTCCAAATCGGTGAAATGAAGAAAATTGGAAAGCTAAGCCGGAAGGCCGGTATCAAACACCTGTAGCGCCAGCGCTGCGTTCACGAGTGCGTGAGTTGTTTCCAGTTCGATAGGGTTCAATTCGCTCGAAACCATTGCTTTAGGCAATCCTTAGGCAGAGGGTAAGAGTTGTGAAATTATTCAATAAAATCAATGAATAATGGTGGGCGACCCTGGAATCGAACCAGGCGTGGGTCTCCCCGGCGGAGTTACAGTCCGCTGCCGCACCTTGCAGCCCGTCGCCCGATCTGGCTGGGACCATCGTATGGTCCGGCGCGGATCGTGAGGGGGTGATTACTAAGGGACCCGTGAGGCGTCAACAGGAAATCTGCCGCGCCCCTCGCATCGAACCGGCCAGGGTGATAGGGCAGGGGCGGGCATCAGGATGAGATCGGGATCAACGATGAAGAAACCCAAGTGGGTGGTGGAGAAGGAGCGCGGCAAGAAAGCCGCGGCGGATGAAACCGTCTGGCTGTTTGGGTTGCACGCGGTCCGCGACGCTTTGCTGAACCCGGCGCGCGAAAAGCTGCGCCTGATCGTGACCAAGAATGCCGCCGACAAGCTGGGCGATGCGATTCCGGAGCAGGGGCTGGAGGTCGAGATTGCCGACCCGCGCAAGTTCTCCGCCCCGATTGATCCGCAGTCCGTGCACCAAGGCGCGGCGCTGGAGGTCAAACCGCTGGACTGGGGCCCGGTGGGTGAGCGGTGCCTGGGCGATGGCACCAACGCGCCCCGCGTCGTTCTATTGGACCGCGTGACGGATCCGCATAACGTCGGGGCGATCCTGCGCTCGGCCGAGGTGTTCGGCGCCGTGGCGGTGATCGGGATGCGCCACCACGCCGCGCCCGAAACCGGGGCGCTGGCCAAAACGGCGAGCGGCGCGCTGGAGCGTCAGCCCTACCTGCGGGTGCGCAATCTCGCCGACGCGATGGAGGAGCTGCGCGCCATGGGATACATCCTGCTTGGTCTTGATGGAGAGGCAGACCAGACGCTGGAGGCAGCGGCGGAGGGGCGTCTCGACCGTCCCCTTGCGCTGGTGCTCGGGGCCGAGGGGCCGGGGCTGCGCGAAAAGACCAAGGAGACCTGCGATCACTTGGTCCGCATCGATTTCGCGGGCGAATTCGGCTCTCTCAACGTCTCTAACGCGGCGGCGGTGGCGCTCTATGCGGTGCGGCCTCGGTAATTTTCGTCAATGCCGGATGGAGATGTGGCCTCGTTCACGGGATGTTCACGTTCCTATTACATCCCCTCCCTAGACTGGCACCGACCCCCTATGTGGAGTCGTGAGATGTCAGACCGGAACTCTGGCATTTCCTTTCACTGTCCCTCGTTCCGTACTGCGCCCGAGTCCCCGCTCGGGCGCCTTTTTTGTCTGCACCGGGTTTATGTGCACCGGACGCCAAGTCCGCGATCGCGCGCTTTTTTATCCGCCCTCGGGGACCCGACCGGGCGCCCTGTGTCGTGATAGCCATTGCGCCACCGATCCATCGGATTAAATTAGGCGGATGAGCGAAGTTTACAGCGATGCCCATCTGAGTGACATCCTGCGCCGCACCCGCGTGATCGCCGTGGTGGGCGTGTCGATGAACCCCGTACGTCCCAGCTACTACGTCACGCGCTACCTGGCGCTCAAGGGTTACAAGGTGATCCCCGTGAACCCGGGCCATGCGGGCGCGACCTTGTTCGATGAGGTGGTGCGCGCGGATCTCTCTGAAATAACTGAGCCTGTGGATATGGTCGACATCTTTCGCCGCTCCGAGCATGTCCCCCCGATTGTCGATGCGGCTCTCGCCACCTTGACCGCGCTCAGGACCGTCTGGATGCAGATCGGCGTGGAGCATGCGGTCGCGGCTGAAACCGCCCGCGCGCGTGACGTGGACGTTATCATGAACCGCTGTCCCAAGATCGAATATCAGCGCCTGTTCGGAGAGTTGCGAATGGGCGGGTTCAATACCGGGGTCATTTCGTCAAAGCTTTGAGAGCGGGGCGCGCGCTTTGGCCTAGCCCGGACGCGCGGCCTTTTCAGCCATGCCCGAGGTTCCCTCGCGGCGCTGCAACTCCGCCAGCACGTCCGACAGGGGCACATCGCGCGCGGCGAGCATCACCAGCAGGTGGTAGAGCACATCCGCCGCCTCGCTGGTCAGGCCCGCGCGATCACCTTTGACGGCTTCGATCAGGGCCTCGATGGCCTCTTCGCCAAATTTCTCGGCGCACTTCTCCGGCCCCTTGGACAACAGCTTGGCCGTCCAGGAGCTGTCGGGATCAGCCCCTTTGCGCGTCTCGATCGTCGCGGCGAGTTGTTCCAGAATACTCATTCCAACCTCATCGCGATACCGGCGGCGGCCATGTGATCCTTGGCCTGCCGGATGGTGAAATCGCCAAAGTGAAAGATCGAGGCGGCCAGCACAGCCGAGGCCCCGCCCAGGGTCACGCCCTCCACCAGATGATCAAGCGTTCCAACGCCGCCCGAGGCGATCACCGGCACATTGACAGCGTCAGCTATGGCGCGCGTCAGGGGCAGGTTGAACCCCGCCCGCGTACCGTCGCGATCCATCGAAGTCAGCAGGATCTCTCCCGCGCCCTTTTCAACCACGGTCCGGGCGAATTCGACCGCATCGATACCGGTGGAGTTGCGCCCCCCATGGGTAAAGATCTCCCACTGGCCGGGGCTGACCGTCTTGGCGTCGATGGCGACCACGATACATTGGGAGCCGAAGTGATCCGCTGCCTCAGCCACCACGTCGGGGTTCGCTACGGCGGCTGAGTTAAAGCTGACCTTGTCCGCCCCGGCGAGCAGCAGGTTGCGCACGTCCTGCACGGTGCGCACGCCTCCGCCGACGGTCAGGGGGATGTAGCATTGCTCGGCCGTGCGGGTGACGACGTCGAACATGGTGCCGCGATTTTCATGCGTTGCATGGATGTCGAGAAAGCAGAGTTCGTCCGCACCGGCGGCGTCATAGGCCTTGGCCGCGTCGACCGGATCGCCGGCGTCACGCAGATCGACAAAGTTGACGCCTTTGACCACGCGGCCGTCGGCCACGTCGAGGCAGGGAATGATGCGGGTTTTCAGCATGGGCGGTCCGTTCACGTCTCGGTCCCGGATGTCGCACGGGCGGGGTCACAAAGGCAAGGGCGCGGCGGGTGGAACGTGTGTGAGACCGGCGCGTTGATCATCGAGACATCGCAACAGGAGAACCCCATGCTGAGAACCATTTTCGCCGTTACCATGCTGACCGCAACGCCCGCCCTTGCCGATTTCGAGAAGATGGAGGTCAACGGCACCGTCGATGCCGCCATGTCTCGTCTGCAATCCGCCGTCGAGGATGCAGGCGCGACGGTCTTTGCGCGCGTCGATCACGCGAAAGGTGCCTCGGACGTTGGAGTGGAGTTGCCGGCGTCGCAACTGCTGATCTTTGGCAACCCCAAGCTGGGCACGCCGGTCATGCAGGAGGATATGCGCGCCGGGCTGGCTCTGCCACTGCGCATGCTGATCCATCAGGACGCCGAAGGACAGGTCTGGGTCACCTATGAAGAGGTCGAAGATATGTTTGATGACCTCGACGTCGATGACGACAGCGAGGCCGTCGAAAAGATGGAGGGCGCCTTGGAAAAATTCGCCAAAGCCGCCGCAGGCTAAGGCCTCTGCGGTTGGTCGGGCAACCTTCGACGGACTGCGTTTCAGACTAGTCGTTCCGCAACGCCTCCAGCGCCGCGCCCAGATCCAGCGCCCCGTCATAGAGCGCACGCCCCGAAATCGCGCCATTCAACTGCGCCCCGCAATCGCGCAGCGCGATCAGATCGGCGATCGATGAGACTCCCCCAGAGGCGATCACCGGAATCGTCACCGCCCGCGCCAGCGCGGCGGTGGCGTCGATGTTCGGCCCCTGCATTGCGCCGTCCCGATTGATGTCGGTGTAGATGATCGCCGCGACGCCTGCGTCCTCGAAACTGCGGGCAAGGTCCGTCACCATCACGTCGGTTTCCGTCGCCCAGCCCTTGGTCGCGACCCGGCCATTGCGCGCGTCGATGCCGACCGCCACTTGCCCCGGAAAGGCGCGCGCCGCTTCGCGCACGAGGTCGGGGTTTTCCACCGCGACAGTGCCGAGGATCACGCGCGCCAGCCCCTTGGACAGCCACATCTCGATCGTTGCCATGTCCCGGATGCCGCCACCCAGTTGCGCGGGCACCTTGGTCCGGTTGAGGATCGCCTCGACCGGGGCGGCGTTCACCGGTTCACCCGCGAAGGCGCCGTTCAGATCGACCAGATGCAGCCATTCGCAACCGGCCTCGACGAACTCCATCGCCTGTGCGGCGGGGTCGTTGTTGAACACGGTGGCCTTGTCCATGTCGCCCTTGAGCAGGCGCACGGCATTGCCGTCCTTGAGGTCGATCGCGGGGTAGAGGATCATGAAGGGGTCCTTTTGCTGCACGGGTTGATGCGCCGCCGCGGTTATGCATGACGTTACGGGAAATGCAATGCAAGCTTGCCGGACCGGGACCCACACGCCAGAATTGACGGCATCGAGAGGGAGGAGACCCGATGTTCAAAGCAGTCATGACAGTGGCCGCACTGGTGCTAGGGGCCGGTGTCGCAATGGCCGACCCGGTCGAAGGGATCTGGAAAACCCAGGTGGACGATGGGGCCTATGCCCATGTCACCGTCAAACCCTGCGGCGCGACCCTGTGCGGCCATATCACCCGCACCTTCAACGCCTCGGGCGAATACAAGAGCGCGAACCTAGGCAAGGCGCTGGTCTGGGACATGGCACCCAAGGGCGGTGGCGCCTACACGGGCGGCAAAATCTGGCAGCCCTCCACCGGCAAGGTCTACAAGTCCAAGATGGCGATGTCGGGCGACACGCTCAAGGTTTCGGGCTGTGTCGGTCCGATCTGCAAGAAACAGACGTGGAGCCGGGTGAAGTAGGGACGACTGCGACCTACCGAAAAGTGCCGGATGCTGCGTTGAGGCGCGCCGCCTCAGGGTCGCCAGTTCAGGAAATTCGCGATCATGCGCAAGCCGGTCGCCTGACTCTTTTCCGGGTGGAATTGCATGCCGACCATAGTGTCGCGTCCGACCACCGCCGTCACCGCGCTGCCGTAGTCGACATGCGCCAGCAATTGGTCGGGAGTGTGAACAGCCATGTGATAGGAATGCACGAAATAGGCGTGCTGCCCGGACTCGATGCCTGCCAGCACCGGATGCGGGCGGTCGATGACCAGATCGTTCCAGCCCATATGCGGCACCTTCAGCCCCTCGGCGCGTATCCGGGTGACGTCGCCGTCGATCCAGCCAAGCCCTTGGGTTTCTTCGTATTCATGCCCGACACACGCCATCAGTTGCATGCCCACGCAGATGCCGAGAAAGGGGCGGGCGCGTACCTCGACCGCTTCGCGTAGCGCGTCGTAGAGGTTCTCGCGCCCTTTCAACGCGGCGGCGCAGGCGGGAAAGGCGCCGTCGCCGGGCAAGACCAGACGGTCGGCGCGACGCACGTCTTCGGCCCGGTCCGAAACGATGACCTCGCCGCCGCCCGTTTCACGCGCCATCCGCTGAAAGGCTTTTTCGGCGGAATGCAGGTTGCCGCTTTCATAATCGATCAGGACGGTCAGCATCGCGTTCTCCTCAGCTCGCGCGCCGGGGTGCCGTGAAACGACCCGAGGGTCAAGTCAGAGCATCCCCTTGGTCGAGGGGATATCATCGCCCTTGCGCGGATCAGGTTCCACCGCCTCGCGCAACGCGCGGGCGACGGCCTTGAAGGCGGCTTCGGCGATGTGGTGCGAATTGAACCCGTGCAGCAGGTCGATGTGCAGGGTGATCCCGCCATGCGTGGCCAGCGCCTGAAAGAACTCGCGCACCAGCTCAGTGTCAAAGGTGCCGATCTTGCCGCTCGGCAGATCGAGGTTCCACACAAGGAAGGGCCGTCCCGACAGGTCCAGTGCACAGCGCAACAGCGTCTCGTCCATCGGCAACAGGCAGGAGCCATAGCGCCGGATTCCACGCTTGTCGCCAAGCGCCTCGCTCAAAGCCTGACCGATGGCGATGCCGCAATCCTCGACCGTGTGGTGATCGTCGATGTGCAGATCGCCCTTGCAGCGCACCTCCATGTCGATCAGCGAATGCCGCGCCAATTGGTCCAGCATGTGATCAAAGAACCCCACGCCGGTCTGTATGTCGTAACGCCCGGACCCGTCGAGGGTCAGGCTGGCCGAGATTTCGGTCTCTGCGGTCGTGCGGCTGATCGTGGCGCTGCGCATGGGGCCTCCTGAGGTGATGCGACCCCCCTATAGGGCGCGACCCGTCGTGGGCCAAGCGAAAGCCGCTGCGACGCTAAAATCGTTTGAGCGGCGCGACTTCCCTGCATCGGACGGGGGAGAAGGTAGATGGCGCTGATGCGGGGACAGTTCAGTCTACGCCCTGCGCTGGATGAGCCGCGGGCCCAGTGGTCATAAGCGCATGCGCCCAACGTCTACCGCCCCGCGTTCATCCCAAGCCGTCAGCCCAGCTTGGTTGCCTCGCGGGCCAGCGCTTCGATCCCGGCCCAGTCGCCGCCTTCGACCTTGTCCTTCGGTGCGACCCACGACCCGCCCACGCAGGCGGTGTTGGGCAAGGAGAGGTAGTTCGGCGCATTTTCCGGCGTCACGCCGCCCGTCGGGCAAAACAGGATTTGCGGCAAGGGAGAGGCGAGGGATTTCAAGGCCTTGGCGCCGCCAGATGCCTCCGCGGGAAAGAACTTCTGCACCCGGTAGCCGCGTTCCAGCAGGGCCATCGCCTCTGTCGCCGTGGCAGCACCCGCCAGCATCGGTAGCCCCATCTCTTCGGCCGCATCCAGCAACATCGGCGTCGCACCGGGTGAGACGCCGAAGCGCGCGCCAGCCTCCAGCGCGCGCTCCACGTCCCGCGGTGTCAGGATGGTGCCGGCGCCGGTGATCCCGCCCTCGACCTGTGCCATTTCGCGGATAACGTCCAGCGCGGCGGGGGTGCGCAGGGTGACTTCGAGCACCGGCAAACCACCCGCGACAAGCGCGGAGGCGAGGGGCTGCGCATGGGCCACGTCATCGACAATCAGCACCGGAATGACCGGGGCGGTGCGGCATAATTTCTCGCTGGCGATGCTGGCGTCTTCGGGGGTGATGCTCATATCGGGTCCTCAGACAATGTTGGCCGCGCCGGACGTGGCTGGTCCGGCATTCTGGCGGAAAATTTCGAAGAGTTCGCGACCGATGCCATGGCTGTTCGCGCTCAGGTCCGGCGATACCGAGGGGCGATCCAGCGCGCCCGGCGTCAGCACGTCGATGGTCCCGTTTGTGGCGTCCACGCGGACCAGATCGCCGTCGCGCAGCTTGGAGAGGGGGCCGCCATCGACCGCCTCGGGCGAGACGTGGATCGCCGCCGGCACCTTGCCGGACGCACCCGACATCCGGCCATCAGTCAATAGCGCCACCTTCAACCCGCGATCCTGTAGCACCGAGAGCGTCGGGGTGAGAGAGTGCAATTCCGGCATGCCGTTCGCCTTTGGGCCCTGAAAACGGACGATCACGACCGTGTCACTGGTGAATTCGCCGTTGCGAAACGCCAGCTTGACCGAAGCCTGATCTTCGAAGACGCGGGCGGGCGCTTCGATCACCTGACGCTCGGGCGCGACGGCGGAGACCTTCATGATGCCCGCGCCCAGATTTCCAACCAATTGCTTTAAACCGCCGGTTGCCTGGAACGGATCGTGCGGCGGGCGCAGGATCTTCTCGTTCTCCGACTTGCGCGGACCGGGCTCATAGGCGACGCGGCCATCAACCAGCTTGGGCTCGCGCGCATAGGCGGTTAGGCCTTCGCCGTGGATCGTCATCGTGTCATCGTGCAGCAAACCGGCGGAGAGCAATTCACCGATCATGTAGCCCAGACCGCCGGCGGCGTGGAAGTGATTCACATCCGCCAGACCGTTTGGATAAACCTTTGCCATCAGGGGCGTGATCGAGGAGATCGCGTCGAAATCCTCCAGCTCCAGCAGGATTCCGGCGGTCCGAGCCATGGCCGGCATATGCAGCACGAGGTTGGTCGACCCGCCCGTCGCCATCAATCCGACGATCCCGTTCACAAAGGCCTTTTCGTCCAGAATACGCCCAGCAGGCCGGTAATCGTTCCCGAGTGCCGTGATCTCCATCGCGCGCTCGACCCCGGCGACCGTCAGCGCATCCCTCAGGGGGGTGTCCGGGTTGACAAAGGACGCGCCGGGCATATGCAAGCCCATGAATTCCATCAACATCTGGTTGGTGTTCGCGGTGCCGTAGAAGGTGCAGGTGCCGGGCGAATGATAAGACGCCATCTCGGCGGCCATCAATTCATCGCGCCCGACCTCTCCGGTCGCGAATTGCTGGCGCACGCGGGATTTTTCGTCATTCGGCAGGCCCGAAGGCATCGGCCCTGCGGGCAGGAAGACCGCCGGGATATGTCCAAAGGTCGCGGCGGCCATCACCAACCCCGGTACGATCTTGTCACAGACACCGAGGTAGAGTGCGGCATCAAAGCAGTTGTGTGACAGTGCGACCCCGGCGGCGAGCGCGATGACGTCGCGCGAGAACAGCGACAGCTCCATCCCCGGCTGGCCCTGCGTGACGCCGTCGCACATCGCCGGCACACCTCCCGCGACCTGCGCCGTTGCGCCCTTGGCGCGGGCTGCGTCACGGATGAGCTGCGGGAAGCGTTCAAAGGGGCGATGCGCCGAGAGCATGTCGTTATAGGCGCTGACGATCCCGAGGTTCGCAGCCCGACCATTGGCCAAGGCATCCTGATCTTCGGGGACACCGGCATAGGCGTGGGCCTGATTGCCGCAGGTCAGGTGGGCGCGAACGGGGCCGGACTCGGCTGCGGCATCCATGCGATCCAGATAGCGCCGACGGCTATCGGTTGAGCGTGCGATGATCCGGTCCGTGACCTCTGCGATGGCGGGGTTAACGGGCATGGCGGCGTCTCCTGTTCCTGGCATCATCATAACAGCCCGTGGTAGCGGTAACAATCCGCCGTTTTTTTCGAGCCGATCAAGGCGCAGCAACCAATGGGGTCCCTATCTGACTGGCCGCAAACCTCACCGGACAGCCCGCCATGTGGGGGCTATTGTCGTACCAACCCCCAGCTTAGACAAAGCCACGCGCCGCACAAATATCGCGCCCTCTTCCCGACCCCCAAGGAACCGGGTAGAGGGAGGCATGACAGATCATACCCTCCCCACGCTCCGCCTGAAACCCAAGATGGATCCGCGCAAGCTGCGCCATGGTTACCCTTGGGTTTACGACAACGAACTGGTCCTTGACCGCCGCACCAAGGCGATCAAGCCCGGTGCGCTCGCGGTGCTGGAGGATTCGGATCATACGCCCCTGGCCCTTGTTGCCGTCAACACAGGCTCGCGCATCGTCGGTCGGGTGCTGGATCGCGCCACGGTCACGGATCTCAGCGAGGACTGGTTCGCCGAACGGCTGTCCCGTGCGCTGGCGCTGCGTGCGCGCATTTACGCCGCCCCCTATTACCGCCTGATCCATGCCGAGGCCGACGGGATGCCCGGCGTCATCATCGACCGCTTTGGCGACCTTTGCGTCGTGCAGCCGAATGCGGCCTGGGCGGAGGTGCGTCTTGACCAACTCACCGCCGCGTTGATCCGCGTTACCGGCGTGCGCCACGTGCTGAAAAGCGCGGGCGGACGCGCGCGCAACCTCGAAGGGCTGGACGATCAGGACGCGGTTCTGGCCGGTGCGGCGCCGGATGCGCCGATTGCCGTGCCGATGAATGGCGCGACCTATATGGCGGATGTGACGGGGGGGCAAAAAACCGGCCTCTTCTTCGACCAGCGTCCCAACCATGCCTTTGCCGCGCAATTGTCGAAGGGTGAAAAGGTGCTCGATGTGTTCTCCCACGTGGGGGGCTTTGCACTGGCCGCTCTGGCTGCGGGGGCCAGCAGCGCGCTGGCGGTCGACGGCTCACAGCCCGCGCTCGACCTCGCGGTTGAAGGCGCGCGGCAGAGCGGCGTCGCGGATCGGCTGACCACGCGCAAGGGCGACGCCTTTGACACGCTGGCGGCCCTGGCTCAGGAGGGCGAAAGCTACGGCCTCGTCATCTGTGACCCGCCCGCTTTTGCACCCTCCAAACAGGCGTTGGATGCAGGGCTGCGCGCCTACGAGCGGATCGCACGACTGGCCACGCCGCTGGTTTCGCCGAGTGGGTACCTCGTGCTTTGCTCCTGCTCGCATGCGGCTGACCTTGAGAAATTCCGCACGGCCTGCATCCGGGGTATCGGGCGCGGGCTATATCAGACGGGGCGCAGCGCGCAGCTAATCCACACGGGCTTTGCCGGGCCGGACCACCCGATGCACATGCAACTGGCCGAAAGCGGATACCTCAAGGCGCTGGTCTTTCGCCTGTGAAACTGATCCTCGACGCCTGCGTGCTTTACCCCACGGTGATGCGCGAGGTGCTACTGGGCGCGGCCCGCGCTGGGTTTTTTGCGCCCCTCTGGTCCGAGCGTATCCTTGAGGAATGGGCCCGCGCCATCGCGCGCAACGTGCCCGAACATGAGCCCGTCGCACGCGGTGAGATCGCCATGCTCGCCCTGCATTGGCCGCGTGCCAAGGTAACGGTGAACGAGGCGCAGGCCACGCGCCTCTGGTTGCCCGATGCAAACGACATTCACGTCCTCGCCGCCGCTGTCCAGGGTCATGCTGACGGCATCGTCACGATGAATGCCAAGGATTTCCCGCGACATATCCTCGCCGAAGAGGGGCTCAGCCGCGCCGACCCCGACACCCTCATGCTGGGCTTTTTCGAGGCGCGCCCAGACACCATGCGCGCCGCAGCCGATGCCGTGCTGGCCGAAGCGCGCCGCCTCTCGGGCGAGGATTGGACGATGCGCCAGCTGATGAAGAAGGCCCGCCTGCCGCGTTTGGGCAAGGCGCTGACCCGCTAGCGCGGCACCCGGAAAACCGGGGTCAGACCGAAGGCTCTGCCCCAAGCGCCCGCAGCACACGCGCGCCGATCTCAACCGATTTCAATCGCGCCTCGTGGTCCCATATCTGCGCATTCACGATGACTTCGTCGGGCTTGTACCGCTCCAGCAGGGCGGCCATCTGTGTCTTGACCGTGGCCTCGGACCCGATCGCGCTGACGGTAAAGCGGGATTGCGCGACGGAGATCCATCCGGGGTCCAGATGATCTTCCAGCCGCTCCACCGGGCGAGGCAGCGGGCCGGGGGTTCCCGCGCGCAGCTCGGCAAAGGCGCGCACGGCAGAGCTTTGCGCGAACCGCGCCTCGGCGTCCGTATCGGCGGCAAAGACGTTCATCGCGACCATGAAGTGCGGCGCCTCCAATTCCGCTGTGGGGCGGAAGGTCCGGCGATAGACCTCGCCCGCCTCTTCCAGCATCTCGGGCGCGAAATGCGACGCAAAGGCGTAAGGCAAGCCGAGATGCGCCGCCAATTGCGCCCCGTATAGCGATGAGCCGAGGATCCACAGCGGCACTTCCGTGCCGACACCGGGGATGGCATTGATCCGCCGTGACGAATCATGCGGCGCGAAATAGGCCATCAGCTCCATGACATCCTGCGGAAAGGTGTCCTGCGGGCTCATATTACGGCGCAGGGCGCGGGCGGTCTCCATATCCGTACCCGGCGCCCGCCCGAGGCCAAGGTCGATCCGATCGCCGTACATCGTCGCCAGCGTGCCGAATTGCTCCGCGATAATCAGCGGCGCATGGTTGGGCAGCATCACACCGCCTGAACCGACGCGGATCCGTGAGGTGGCGGCGGCGATATGTCCGATCAGCACCGCCGTGGCAGAGGACGCAATGCCCGGCATGTTATGATGCTCGGCCAGCCAATGGCGGTGATAGCCCTGGCTTTCGGCGAATTGCGCCAGCGACACCGAATTGGCAATCGCCGTGCGGGCCGAACCGCCCTCGGGGATCGGCGCGAGATCAAGCAGTGAATATTTCATAGGGTCTTTTCCAATCAGCCAGTGGACCAGCCATCGGCCAGTTTGCGGATGGCGGCGATACGTTCTTCGGGTTTGGGGTGGCTCAGCAGCCAGGCGGGCGCGGCCCCCCCTTGGCTATCCGTCAGGGAGGCGAGTTTCTCGAACAGACGAATCTGCGGGTCCACGCCGATTTCTGCCTTGGTCAGCAGGGCGGCAGCATAGGCGTCGGCCGCGTATTCATCGCCGCGCGAGATCCGTGCCGCCAGAAGCGACGTCAGCATGGTGGCGATCCAGCCGCCGATCCCCGGCACCAGCCGCGACAGAACCATGCCGAGCGCCGTGCGCATCGCATTCTGGCCGGAAAAATCGATCAACCGCCGCCGCGTATGGTTCAGCGCAACATGCCCCAGCTCATGCGCGATGACAGAGGCAAGCTCTTCGGCCGTAACCTCGCCAGCGGTATATTTATCGAGAAAGCCGCGCGTGAGGAAAATCCGCCCGTCCGGCACCGCCATGCCATTGACCGGCGTGATCTCGTAGATATTGACCCGGATGCGCGGCAGGTCCAGCGCCTTGGCCATGCGGCGGGTCAGGGCGGCGATGCGCGGATCGGCCAGCTCCGTCGATTTCTGATCCAGCTCCTTGCGCAGACGCCAGGACGAGAAATGCCACATGGCGATGCCATAAAGAATGGCGAGGAGGATCGGGGTAAACCGCAACATGAGCCAGATATGGGGCAGGGCGCGCGGAGGAACAAGCCTGCTCGCCCCTCGCGCCCAGCAAAGACATCATGCCAGTTTGGCGTCCAGCGTGATCTCCGCGCCCTTGAACAGTTTTGAGATCGGGCAACCCGCCTTGGCGGCTTCGGCGGCCTCCTTGAACTTCGCCTCGTCGGCACCGGGGATCCGCGCTGAGAGATCCAGATGCACTGACTTGATCTCAAAGCCGCCCTCGACCTGATCCAGCGCGACCGTGGCCTTGGTGGCGATCTCCTCGGCCTCCATGCCGGCCTCTTCCAGCTGCAGCGACAGCGCCATGGAAAAGCAGGCCGCATGGGCCGCGCCGGCCAGTTCCTCGGGATTGGTCCCCGGCTCACCCTCAAAGCGCTGCTTGAACCCGTATTGCACCTTGTCCATCGCGCCGGATTCGGTCGAGACCGTTCCCGAGCCGCCTTTGATGGTACCGTTCCAGATTGCGGAGCCATGTTTCTTGATCATGCCGTATCCTTCCTTTGTTGAGTTCAAAGGAGAGCGCGACCCGAGGATCTTTCAACCCCCGGTCCGGTCACATGCGACCAAGCTCATCCGGCAACGACGATCACTTTGGTTTGAAAAATATCCCGGGGGGCGGCCGCAAGGCCGGGGGGCAGCGCCCCCGAGCCATCCCAAGGGGTCAGCGTGTCAGCTCTTTCATGCCCTTTTCGAGACCGGCAAGGGTCATCGGCACCATTTGGTTCTCGAATATATCGCGGATCATGGTTACGGATTGCGTATAACTCCAGTGTTTTTCGGGCACGGGGTTGATCCACAGGGTCGAACGCCACTGGTTGCGGCACCGCTCCAGCCAGGTCTGGCCAGACTCCTCGTTCCAATGCTCGCTCGCGCCACCCGGATAGACGACCTCATAGGGTGACATCGAGGCATCGCCGACAAAGATACATTTGTAGTCCGGGCCGTAGGTGCGCAGGACCTCCCAGGTCGGGGTCTGCTCGGCCCAGCGGCGGCGGTTGTCCTTCCAGACACCTTCGTAAAGACAATTATGGAAGTAGAAATATTCCATATGTTTAAACTCGGACTTGGCGGCAGAGAACAGCTCTTCCACCACCTTGATATGGGGATCCATCGACCCGCCCACATCCAGAAACAGCAAAACTTTGACCGCGTTGCGCCGCTCGGGGCGAATCTTGACGTCGAGATATCCATGTTCGGCCGTAGCCCGGATCGTGCCGTCCAGGTCCAGCTCGTCATGCGCACCGGTGCGGGCCCATTTGCGCAGCCGTTTCAGCGCCACCTTGATGTTGCGCGTGCCCAGTTCGACCGAGTCATCGAAATTGCGGAACTCGCGCTTGTCCCAAACCTTTGTGGCGCGCTGGTGGCGCGACTTTTCCTGACCGATGCGCACACCCTCGGGGTTGTAGCCATCCGCGCCAAAGGGCGAGGTGCCGGCGGTGCCGATCCATTTGCTGCCGCCCTGGTGACGGCCCTTTTGCTCTTCGAGGCGCTTCTTCAACGTCTCCATCAGCTTGTCGAATCCGCCCAGGGCTTCGATTTCAGCTTTTTCTTCTTCGGTCAGATGCTTTTCCGCCATCGAGGCCAGCCAGTCCGCGGGCAGCTCGACCTTCTCCAGCATCTGCTCAAAACTGATCTGATCCAGCCCTTCGAACGTCTTGGCAAAAGCGACGTCGAACTTGTCGAGGTTCCGTTCGTCCTTCACCATGGCGACGCGGGCCAGATAGTAAAAACCTTCGGGATCATAGGTGATCAGGTCGGCGCGCATCGCTTCGAGAAAGCTGAGGTATTCGCGCAGCGATACCGGAATGGCATGCTCACGCAGCGTCTGGAAAAATGGTATGAACATGGTTCAGATCAAAGCCCGGTGAATGAAAAGCGTCAGGAATAGCCCGATCAGCGCGAACAGCATCGCATGCACGACGGCGTATTGCAAAATGTCGGCGGTGCGCCCGTGACGGGCCTTGGCTCTGTAGCCACCGAACAGGGCGCCGATCAGCGCCCCTGCGAGTATGATCATGCCGGGCCTCCGAATGGGGCGATCAGCCCCGGATGCGGGCCGGGCGAAGTGCGGCAATCTCGTTCAATTTCGCACGCACGACCCAGTCCGGGCCAAAGCCGTACCGCGCCCAGCCCAGACTGTCCAGCCGAACGGACCCTGCTTCGGGCTGATGACCCGTCAGGTCCAGCGCCTCGGCGCGCAGCATCTGGATCGATGCAAGAAGGGCGGCATTTTCGTTCCGCCGTGCGACATCGGCCTGACCGCGAAGAATCGAGAGGGCGCGCTCTCCATCGCCTTCGAATATTGCATGCGCGGCGAGTTGTGCGGCGACATGCGCCGCATGGGGAGCCGTGTCAGGGCGCTGGCGGTAGATTCGCCAGGCGCGTGTCAGATGCGCATGAGCCAGCTTGCGATCATGGGGTTGGATCAGGCGCGCGACGGTGAAATGCGCAAACGCCATCCGGTGGTCCTGCCACCCGGCGTTTTGCGCGATCAGCAAGGCGCGGCTGGCGGCGGCGGTCCGGCGGCGCAGGGTGCCAGACGCGCCCAGCGCCTCTTCGATCGCCTCGACCCAGGTGGAGGGCGTGTCACGCAGCGGTTGTGACAACTGTCCGCTGCCGGCCGGGTTTAACCGGGCAAGGATACCCGGCAGGGCGGCGGCGACCTGCGCGCGGCTCATCCCGGAATTCAGATCGCGCGAATAGGTCGCACGCAGAATCAGCATGTCGAACCCGGTCAGGACCGTATTCATATTGTCGTCGTTAAACGTGCTGTCGGGCAGACGGTAAAGGTCGTTCAGCGGGCCGAGCGCCTGCGCCAGCTCCTCATGCAGGCAATCGCGACTTTCCTGCGGGCTGACGTCGTTGGGCACGAAGATCGCGATCTGGCGGCGTTCGTCCAGCCGGGCCCAGTCGGTCTCTCCGGCGCGACGCGCGGCGTGATACTGGCTGAGGTCAGTGATGCCGGGCACCACGAAACAGGCGGCTTGCGGAAGGTATCTGCGGATCGTCTTGCTGGAGACAGCCTGGACGGTGATCTGCGCCGGTTGTTGCGCGCGCGCAAAGTCGATGTCGAGCCGCGCCTCATCCCGCAACCGCGCCACCAGCCCGCCCAAATCGCGCGTCATTCCGGCTGTTGGCTTGCCGGTGACGGCGACACGGATCGGTCCTTCGAATCGAGTGAAGACTGGCAATTGGCGACCCGATTCCAACCGGAAAGACAGATCGAGAAAGTCGCGCGCGATATCGCTGTTGGCGCGAGTCGTTGGCGCAGGCAACGGAGCGGCGAACACCTTCATCGGGGGCAGGGAGGGTAGATTGGCCTGCGCCAGTCGTGTCGGGGTCTCGTCCGAGACCGGAAGGCGGGATTTCGGGGCGTCGACGGGGCCGATACATGCCGACACGACGAGGGCGAGCGGGGCGAGGCGGAGCGCGGCGCGACCTCTCACAACGACCTCTGGTATTTGATGAAATCCGTCTCAGTCGCGATCCGGTCGTAGAGCTTGCGAGCCGTTTCGTTTCCCTCTTGGGTCAGCCAGTAGACTGAGGGCGCACCGGCCTTGTCGGCCTCAGCGTAGACGGCGTTTATCAGCGCCGCGCCGACACCCTGACCGCGTGCGGCCGGGTCGGTGTAAAGGTCCTGGAGGTAGCACACCTGATCCTGCCGCCAGCCGTGACGGTGAAACAGGTAGTGCACCAAGCCGACCGTCTTGCCGCCCAGCGTCGCGATCAATCCGGAAAATTCGCCAGCCGTGCCCGACAGGAGCCTGTCGAAGGCGAGGTCATACATCCCCTCGGGGAGTTCTGTCTTGTAAAAAGCGAGATACCCCGACCACATCCGTCCCCATTGGGGTCGGTCGGCCCGCTCGACTGGCCGAATGTGGAGGGACTCGGCCGCCGCCGGTCCTGCCATGAAACTGCTCCAATGCCCGGCCAGCGGAATGTTTCCCCCGTCTGACCTTTTATTTATGGCCCCGGTTAGTCCGAGGTCCGGGCCGTATTATTGGCCTGAGTTAACTATGCATAGGCAAGGACAGTATGGAAAGGATTTGTTCCTTGATGAGAGGAGAACTGCGATTTTCCGAAAGGTTCTTTTAATATCCTTGCGAAAACGCCGCAAATCTTAGGGATACGATCCTTTGATCTTGCGGCGCGCAGAAAGGAGCGCGATGCGGCATGTCGGCGAAGCCCAGGACGGAGGCCAGAACGAGAGTCGCCATGCCACCCAGCTTGCATCTGACGCGCGCCGTCGAAACGAAAAGACCCCGGCGCATAGGCCGGGGTCTTGATCGACATAAAGTGTTCGAACCGGTGGCCGCGCTCAGCGTTGTCCGCGCGCCATGAAGGCCAGCCGTTCAAACAGATGCACGTCCTGTTCGTTCTTCAACAGCGCGCCGTGCAGCTTGGGCAGGGCATTGGCGCCGTCACGCTTTAGATCAGCGGCAGTCAGATCCTCGGCCAGCAGCAGCTTCAGCCAGTCGAGCACTTCGGAGGTCGAGGGCTTCTTTTTCAGCCCAGCCGTCTCGCGCACTTCAAAGAACTGCGTCAGGGCGGAGGTCAGCAGCTCTCCCTTCAGGCCCGGGTGATGGACGCCGACGATCTCGCGCATCGTCGCCTCGTCCGGGAAGCGGATGTAGTGAAAGAAGCAGCGGCGCAGAAAGGCGTCGGGCAGTTCTTTTTCGTTGTTCGAGGTGATGATCACGATCGGACGGTGTTTGGCGGTGATCGTCTCGCCGGTCTCATAGACGTGGAATTCCATCCGGTCGAGTTCCTGAAGCAGATCGTTCGGGAATTCGATATCCGCCTTGTCGACCTCGTCGATCAGCAGCACGACTTTTTCATCCGCGTCAAAGGCCTGCCACAGCTTGCCCTTGCGAATATAGTTCTTAACGTCGTGGACACGTTCCTCGCCCAGCTGGCTGTCGCGCAACCGGCTGACCGCATCGTATTCATAAAGGCCCTGCTGCGCCTTGGTGGTCGATTTGATGTTCCATTCGATCATCTTCAAACCGAGGCTGGTCGCGACCTGGCGGGCCAGCTCGGTTTTGCCGGTGCCGGGTTCGCCCTTGACCAGAAGCGGTCGCTCCAGCGTGACTGCGGCATTGACCGCAACGGTCAGGTCTTCGGTGGCGACATAGCTGTCGGTGCCCTGGAATTTCATCAATTTTCGCCTCGTTCGGGAATTGTCGACGGGACATTAAACGCTTCGCCGGACCCGTGCAATGCGGCGCCGAGCGATGGGTGTTTCGCGGCGCCGGAATGTCGCACTCGTATGGAAATGTGTAGTGACAACGCGAGGCAATCGGAGTAACAGCGGCGCCGTAGGGGGTCTGTGGCCTGTGCATCCGATCATACGTCTGGCCACGACATTGTTAGGGAGCAAACAATGAAAGCAGAAACATTTCTGCCCGAAGATTACCGTCCCGCAGAGGACGAGCCCTTCATGAACGAGCGCCAGACTGAATACTTCAGACGAAAACTGAATGCTTGGAAAGAGGACATCCTGCTAGATAGCCGTGACACCGTCGAAGGTTTGCAGGAAAATACGCGTAATATTCCCGACGTGGCCGATCGCGCATCCGAGGAGACGGATCGCGCATTGGAGCTGCGCACCCGTGATCGCGAACGCAAGCTCGTGGCCAAGATTGATGCGGCCCTGCGCCGGTTGGACGAAGGTGAATACGGATATTGCGATGTCACCGGAGAACCGATTTCGCTCAAACGGCTGGACGCGCGCCCGATTGCCACGATGAGCCTCGAGGCCCAGGAGCGGCACGAGCGCCGTGAAAAGGTCCATCGGGACGATTGAGCCGTGACGCAGTTTGACTGAATTGGAACGCCGGGGAATTCCTCGGCGTTTTTTTGACGCGAGGCGCCGGATGAGCGCGCGCCAGTGGGGGATTGCCCAGATTGCCCTGACCGCCAGATTGCCATGACCGCCAGATAACCATGACCACCGGAACGGACATGACCGAACACAAACGCAGAATCCTGATCGTCGGCGCCGGTATTGCGGGGCTTGCGGCGGCGCGCGCGCTTGCCCTGCGCGGTGCGGATGTGACCGTGCTGGAACAGGCGGCCGAGATCGCGGAGATCGGCGCCGGTTTGCAGGTCAGCCCGAACGGGTTGGCGGTTCTCGCCGGCCTCGGGCTTGATCAGGCGTTGCGCGACACCGGCGCTGTGCTTGCCGAGGGGGTCGCATTGCGAAATTCGGCGGGGCGGTTCGTGACGCGGCTCGAACTTTCGGGACCGCAGGGAGCCGGGGACTACCTGCTGGTGCACCGTGCAGATCTGATCGCCGTGCTGGCCGAAGGCGCCCGCGCCGCCGGGGCGCGAATCCGGCCCCTGCACGTGGTGGAGCGAATCGAGCCTGGCGCGACACCCAGCATTGTCACACATCAAAGCACCACGCTGACGGCCGACCTCGTCCTGGCGGCGGATGGCATCCATTCTTCCCTGGCGGCCACCCTCAATCCCGGCTCTGCGCCGCGGTTTACCGGCCATGTCGCCTGGCGCGCCACCGTGCCGGAAGAAGCGAAAGACCGGGATAGGAAAGAGGCGAACGCCGGGGATAGAAACGTACAGATCTTCATGGGTGCGGGCCGTCATCTGGTCACTTATCCGCTACGCGGCGGCACCCTACGCAATATCGTCGCGGTGGAGGAACGTGCGACCTGGGTTCCCGAAAGCTGGTCTCATACGGACGACCCGGCCAATCTACGTCGCGCATTTTCCGGGATGGGGCCGCAGGTGCGCGCCCTGACGAACCGGGTGACACAGACCCATCTCTGGGGGCTATTTCGCCATCCGGTCGCGACGCGGTGGTCGGGCGAGCGCGTGGTCCTGTTGGGCGACGCGGCGCATCCGACCCTGCCGTTCATGGGGCAGGGCGCGAACATGGCCTTGGAGGACGCCTGGGTCCTCGCCGATGCGCTCTATCGTGAGGGCAACATGGCGACAGCCCTGGCCCGGTATCAAACATTGCGCCACCGGCGGGTGGTTCGCGCGGTGCGAACCGCCAACGGGAACGCGTGGAAATACCATTTGCGCCGCCCTTTCTCGGACGTCGCGCATCTGGGCCTTCGGGTGTTGGGGGCAAAGGCACCGGGTCTGCTGACCAACGGTTTTGACTGGCTCTATAATCACGACGTTACGCAGGGCGCGCGTCTGCTTGAGGGCTAGAGATCGAGATCGACCCATACCGGCACGTGATCTGAGGGACGATCACGGCCCCGCAGCTCTTTTTCGATCCCACTGTCAGCCATCAGGTCGGCACATTGCGGTGTCATCAGGATATGATCGATCCGGATGCCGTTATTGCGCTGCCACGCGCCCGCCTGATAATCCCAAAAGGAATAATGCCCCGGTTCGGGGTGGCGGCTGCGGAAGGCTTCGGTGAATCCAAGGTTCAGGATCAGCCGGTAGGCATCGCGGCTTTGCGGAAGGAACAGCGCGTCCTGTCGCCAGCTGTCGGGTTTCGCGGCGTCCTCAGCCTGGGGAATGATGTTGTAGTCCCCCGCCATGAGAGCCGGTTCTTCCAACGACATTAACTCTGCGGCGCGCGTTCGCATACGCGCCATCCAGGCCAGCTTGTAGTCGTATTTCGGCCCCGGCGCAGGGTTGCCGTTCGGCAGATATAGACCACAGACCCGCACCGCGCCCTTGTCGCCAATCACCGTGCCCTCGATCCAGCGCGCCTGGTCGTCCGACTCATCGCCGGGCAGTCCGCGCACGACATCCTCCAGCGGAAGCTTCGACAGGATCGCGACGCCATTGAAGCTTTTTTGCCCGTGGGTCTCGACACGGTAGCCGAGATCCTCGATCGCCTCGCGGGGGAACCCTTCGTCCACCGATTTGATCTCCTGAAGGACCACGACCTCTGGTCCGGCTTCTTCGAGCCAGGCGGTCAGCGCCTCGATCCGGGCCTTGATTCCGTTAATATTGAATGTCGCGATACGCATGGCGCCGGCTCTCCTGAGTTTCGCGGATCATCGGCTATCCGAAACGAGGGGACAAGGGTGGCCCAAAAGTCGATTTTGGACGCTAACACGCATCAAGCAAACGCCAATTCGCGTCACTTTCGCCGCCAGGATGCTGCAAGTTGAGTCACCTAATTTGGATGATTCGAATCCCTTCCTGGCTCTAACATGCAAGGATCGGTCGAAGTGAGGCCGAATTGTGGCGAAGTTAAGAAAAAATATGGCGCACCCCCAGTTCAATCGTTTCAAGGCCTTAGCGCGAATCGCTTCGCGTGCCATAAATTAGAGCACACGTATAGGTTGAAAAAACGCTTTGTAACTGACGCTTAGAGGGCAATCCTAATGTGCATAAGCCACAAACTGGGAGACCTCGAAAATGTCTGCACTTCGCAAGAACTCCACTGCTCAAGCCACTGAAACAAAAGTTGAAACATCGATCCACGATGGTGTAGGCGCACATATGTTCGCCTCCGGTTCCGCACCTGTGACCTCCAGCGCCATGACGGGCGACGCGGTTGAAATGTTCGCTTCCGGATCGGCCCCTTCAACGGCTGTTCGCGCCCTGACTGGAGACGCTGTCCATCTCTTCGCTTCCGGCTCCGCGCCGACCGCGAAATCCGATGTCAAGACCGGTGACGGCGTCGAAATGTTCGCCAGCGGATCAGCGCCGACTTCGCGCAGCACGACCACCGGCGACGCGGTCGAGATGTTCGCCTCGGGTTCCGCTCCTGTGACCTCTGATGCCACCACCGGCGACGCGGTTGAGATGTTCGCCTCGGGCTCCGCTCCTGTGACCTCTGACGCCACCACCGGCGACGCGGTTGAGATGTTCGCCTCGGGTTCCGCTCCTGTGACCTCAGACGCCACGACCGGCGATGCGGTGGAAGCCTTCGCATCCGGCTCCGCTCCCGTCACCTCGGAAATCGCATCGGGCGATGCCGTGCAGTCCTTCGCTTCGGGCAGCTAAGCCAGCCAACTGACGGGACGGGGCAGGTCAGGCCCCGATGATCAAAGGAGACCCGATATGTCCAATGTCATCCGCCTCACCTTCCCCTCCCGCAGCGAACAGCGGGCCGCGTCCTTCGCGGCCCTGCTGGAGACCTTTGCCCATCACCGTCGCGACGATGGCGACGTGTTCTGGCTGAAGGAGAATGCCGAAGTCCTCAATATTCTCGAATGCACGGGCCAGACAGTTCCCGAGGAGGCTCTGCGCACTTATGACGCCTTTTACGCCGGGATCGAGGATCGGCTGGAGTTCTTTCCGCAATACTACCGTTTCCTTCTTTCAATCTGCCTCGACCTGGAATCCCTCGGGTTGAAGGGCGACAAGGGCGCCGGTCTGGCACGATGGATCGCCAATGAGGGCCTGATTGATTCTGAATTGTCTGACCTGCAGCGGGGCGAGGCTGCGCGGCTGTTGACGCGAATTGGCGTCAACCCTGAGGTTGATGTGACGCTTATCAACGACAGGTTGAGCGCCTTCGCCGCGCGATCCGCTACCTTTACCGTTCCGAACAAGAAGGCGGCCTACGAACTCACCCATATCGTTTTTTACCTTTCAGAATATGGGCGTCGCGATCCGCAGCTCCCGCCAGAAACGATCCAGAGTTTGAAGTTTGCCGGAATTCTTGCATTTATTGACTGCAATTTTGATTTACTTGCAGAAATTTCGGTTGCCATGCGCTACTGTGGTGAGACACCACCAGCCGCCTGGGAAAAGGCCGTGGCCATAGCGACCGCCAGTTTCACCGTCGCCGAAGGAGAGAACGCCATGAGGCAGGACGATTATCACGACTATCTCGTCTGCAACTGGGCGTTGAGTGCTGCGGGGCAAAAACCGTTCGCCGCCAGCCTGCGACCGGGACCGGTCAGCTTTCACGCCGACCGCGGGCAGGCCGCGCCGCTGCGCGAGATGTCCGAGATCATGCATGGTCTGACAGCACGCCGCTCCTCCGACTGGCACCTGATGCGCGACTATGTCTGCGATAATGTCAGCGCGGAAAGCGCCGACATTCTGTTGCAGGCCGAGGCCACCACCGATTGTTTCGAAGATTTCTTTGCCGGTTTCGCCCGTACGGGCATGCGCGGCAGCAGCGCAGGAGCCATCAGCGCATGAAAACAGCCAGCACCGCAGCGATGACCGGGGCGATCCTGATCCTGGTCTATACCGCGCTGATCTCATCGGCCGATGGGATCACGAAGCTTTTGGCCGGCGGCTACGCCGCGCCCCAGCTTTACGCGGTTTCCGGCGGGCTGGTCGCGCTTTTCTGCTACATAGCCAACCGCATCCGTCCAGCGCAGGGCGGGTTGCGCACATCTTGCCCTCGCGCCATGGCGATCCGCTCGGTCGCGACGGTGATCGCGGGGGTCGCCTTCTTTTATGCTTTCCGCCTGCTGCCCTTTGCCGAAGTCTTCATCTTTATCGGGCTGATGCCGATCATGGCGGGCCTGATGTCCGGGCCGATCCTGGGCGAACGGGTTGCGTTGCGCGTCTGGATCGCCCTGATTGCCGGGTTTATCGGTGTGATGTGCCTATTTCCGGCCGGTCTGCACATGGTCACATTGGGTCATGCGGTTGCGTTGCTGGCCTGTTTCGCGGGCACGCTGTCGATGGTGATGGCGCGGCTGGTCGGGCGATACGAAAGCAATTCGCTGGCGCTGGTGTTCTATCCCAACCTGCTCAACATGATCATCATGGCCGCCGTGCTGCCCTTCGTGCTGAAACCCATGCCGCTCAGCGATCTGGGGCTGGCCGTAGCCTATGCCGCGCTGCTTTTCGGGGCGCGCTGGCTGCTGGTCATCGCCCTGCGACACCTGCCGGCCTATACCGCGACTCCGTTGATGAACCTGCAATTCGTCTGGATGGTGATCATCGGCGCGGTGGTCTTTGGCGAAGTGCCGGCGTCCAACGTCTATCTCGGCGCGGCCATCGTGGTCGCCTCGGGGTGCTATCTGGTCTATCAGCAATTCGCGCCGCGATACGCGAACCTGTCGGCCAGAGGCATGATGCCCCCGGCGGAATAGGCGCGCACGTCGGAGCGCAAGTCTCAGGGCCGTGCGGGCCAGCCGGGACCGGTTTTACATGGAAAACGACGTGCCACAGCCGCAGGAACTGCTGGCATTCGGGTTCTCGATGACAAATCGCGCGCCGATCAGCTCATCCGCGAAATCGATCGTCGCACCGGCCAGAAAGGGCAGGGAGACATCGTCGACCACCACCCGTTCGCCGCGATCTTCGAGGATCAGGTCGCCCTCTGCGGCGTTATCCAGCTTGATTTCGTACTGAAATCCGGAACATCCGCCGCCTTCGACCGCGACGCGCAGGGCCTGACCTTGGGCATTGGCCCCGATCTCGGCCAGTCGTTCGAACGCGCGGTCAGTCACTTTGGGCGGAATTTGCATCTGAGCACCTCTGGTCACGGCAAACGGCGGTTTGCCAGTCATTCAAGGGCAATATATGCAGGACGGCGAGACCCGACAAGGGCCCGGCCCGGCATGGCCCCGGCATCACCATGGCAATCAGCCGCGACGAGACGGGCCCGCAGGGCAGAAAACAAAGGGGAGGACGCGCGATCAACGCGCGCCTTTCGGGACACATATTCAAGGAGGCGCTATGCTCGCGCCCTATGCCTCGCATCCGGATCAGTCGCGCGGGCGGCTGTTCCCGGAAGAGGAAAGCACCTTCCGGTCCTGCTATCAGCGCGACCGGGACCGGATCATCCACGCCTCGGCCTTTCGTCGGCTCAAGCACAAGACGCAGGTGTTCATCGAACATGAGGGCGATTATTTCCGCACCCGCCTGACCCATTCGATCGAGGTTGCGCAGGTCGCTCGCACGATTAGCGGCGCGCTCAAGCTCAACCCCGAACTGACCGAGGCGGTGGCGCTGGCGCATGATCTGGGCCATCCGCCCTTCGGACATACGGGCGAGGATGCGCTCTCGGCCCTGATGCAGCCCTACGGTGGGTTCGATCACAATGCGCAGGCAATTCGCATCGTTACCTCGCTTGAAAGAACCTATGCAGAATGGGACGGGCTGAACCTGACCTGGGACTGCCTTGAAGGGCTGGCCAAGCACAACGGTCCTGTCACCGGCGATGTGCCCTACGCACTGGCCGGCTACAACGCCCGCCACGATCTGGAATTGCACACCCACGCCAGCGCAGAGGCGCAGGTCGCGGCCCTCTCCGACGATATCGCCTATAACAACCACGATCTGCACGATGGCCTGAGGGCCGAGTTGTTCTCGACGGATGAGCTCTCCGAACTCCCCATTCTGCAAACCTGTTTCGCAGAGGTCGACGCGCAGTACCCCGGCCTGAATTACTATCGTCGACGGCACGAGGCGTTGCGGCGCTTCTTCGGCATCCTTGTGGAGGACGTCATCAACGTGACCCGTGCGAACCTCGCCAACCTCGATCCGGCGCATGTCGGCGACGTGCGGGGGGCGGGCAGCATGCTCGCGCGGTTTTCAAACGGCATCTGGGCTGATCTCAAGGTGATCCGCGAGTTCCTGTTCCACCGTATGTATCGCGCCCCCGAGGTGGTCGAGACGCGGCGGATGGTCACCGAAATCGTCCGCGATCTCTTCCCGTTGTTCATGCAGCAGCCAGACCTCCTGCCCAAGCAATGGCGCAAGGATGTCGAGGAGGTTGAGGGCGACGAGACCGCTCTGGCGCGGATCGTTTGCGACTACATCTCGGGCATGACGGACCGCTTCGCCATCGTTGAGCACGCGCGCCTGACGGGCACCGAGCCGGAGCCGGGGTTGCGCGCTTCGGGGCCTGGTCATCTGCGTTATGTAGATCGGATGAAAAACGGCTGATCCGGCCTCGGTCCAAAGGTGCAAGGTCCCGTAACGTAACGTCACTGCGCCCGGTGTCCGCCACCTGGGCGCAAGAAATTCGGGGATGGCGCCCCAAATAGGCGCCGTGATGGGGTATTTTCCAACGGCAGAGCGTTGCAGGACGCGGCGGGCATGCTAACTCTGCCAACATCGGTCCCGGCTACCCTGTCTCGGTCCGGTCCCCGCATTCAGAACGGAAAGTCCGCATGGCCATCACACCCGAGACCCTGACCCCGGTCGCCGCCTTTGCCCTCGTCGGCGTGTTGGGGGTGGGCGCGCAGTTGCTGGCCTGGCGTCTCAGGATGCCGGCCATCGTGCTGATGTTGGCCGCGGGCATCATCGCGGGGCCGGTGACGGGCATTTTCGATCCGGTGCGCGAATTCGGGGCGCTACGGGAGCCGATGATCGCCATCGCCGTCGCCATCATTCTGTTCGAGGGCGGGCTGACACTGAACCGCAAATCCTTGCAGGATGCCGCCGTCGGGGTGCGCAGGCTGGTCGTGATCGGCGCGCCGCTCGGTTGGTTATTGTCAACTTTGACGCTGCACTTTGTGGCGGGGCTGGGGCTGGAGACCTCGGCGGTCTTTGGCGGTATCCTCATCGTCACGGGACCGACGGTCATCGCGCCCCTGCTGCGCGCGGCGCGCCTGTCGCGCCGACCCGCACAGATCCTGCAATGGGAGGCCATCGTCAACGACCCGATCGGCGCTTTGGCCGCCGTGCTGGCCTTCGAGGTGGTCGGCGTGTTGCGGGCCTCGCACAACCTGTCGACGGCCATTGGCGAAACGGTGGTCGGGATCGGTTTTGCCGTCGTCGTGGGCATTGCGGCGGGCTATGGTCTGGTGCGCGCTTTCCAGCGCGGACTGGTGCCGGAATTCATGAAGGTCCCCGTTCTGTTCACCGTTCTGCTCGCTGTTTTTGCTCTGACCGACAACACCTTGCACGAAAGTGGCCTGCTGGCCGTCACCGTGATGGGAATCGTGATCGCCAATTCGGAGTTGCCCTCGTTCGAGGAACTGCGCCGATTCAAGGAACACGCGACGATCCTTCTGGTCTCCGGCGTCTTTATCATCCTTGCCGCCGGGCTAAATTTCGCAGAGCTCTCCGCGCTGAACTGGCGTGCCGCGCTCTTCGTCGGGGCGGTGATGCTGATCACACGTCCCGCGACGGTCTTTCTGTCGTTGATCGGAACGAGTGTTCCGTGGCGCGAACGGGTCCTTGTTGCCTTCACCGGACCTCGCGGCGTCGTGCTGGTGGCGGTGGCCGGGCTGTTCGGGGAACGTCTCGTCAGCCTGGGGGTGTCGGATGGCGCCTTGGTCGCACCGCTCGCCTTTGTTCTGGTGGCGGTGACGGTGGTGGTGCATGGGTTCGCCCTGCGCCCACTGGCCGTGCTGCTGGGTCTGACCGGGGCCAAGACACCGGGGATGCTGATCGTTGGCGCCTCGCGGTTCACCACCGCCCTCGGGGCGACCCTGCATGAGAACGAAATACCCGTTCTGATCGCGGACCCCAACCACGGCAAGTTGCGCGCCGCGCGTCGCCAGGGGGTGCCGACCTATTACGGTGACATCCTGGCCGAGGCGGCAGAGCATCGTCTAGACCTCGTCAGCTATGCCACGCTGCTCGCTGGTACGGATAACGATGCCTACAATACGTTGGTCGCCACCGATCTTGCGCATCAATTCGGGCGGGACGCAGTCTTCCAACTGGCCCGCGACAAAGACAACAAGACGCGCCACGCGCTGCCCGCCACCCTCGGCGGGCGCGCCATGGTGGCCGATATGACCTACGGCATGCTTGAGCAGAAGATGTACGAAGGCTGGGCGGTGCGCATTTCGCGCCTGACCGACGAATATCTGCTGGAGGACTGGCGCGCGCAGAACCCCGACAGCATGCTGGTGGCCGCGCAGCGCAAGGGCGAGGATTTGCGCATCCTTCACACTGGCGAGAACCTGAAGGGCACGGAGGACATGCAGTTGATCCACCTCTCACCACCGAGGGCCGACGCCGAAGCGAAGGTGAACGCGCAACGGGCCCTGACGGACGATCCGGCGAAGGAAGGGCCTTCGGCGAGCTGACCTGGCTGAGGGCTGAGGGCTGAGGCTACCGCTCTGCGTCTGCGGTCAGGAAAATGATGAGTGGGCGTCTTTCGGCGCTTTTGACTGCCGCCCATCGCGTCGCTAGGACCGAGCCCAAGCGGTACACCCCAATCCAGTGGCTTTGAGCTGCGCGTGTCTCTCACGCGCCGCCTTGGCGTTGACGCGACCCGCCGCCGTGATAAACCCGCCGCACAAGACCCGCGCCATCAGAAAGGACCGGTCCCGATGAACCTTTTCGCCGATATTCGCGCCACCGTGCTGGAGGCGCTCGGCGCCATGCAAACCGATGGCGCGCTGCCCGAGGCGCTGGATTTCGCCAATGTCACGGTCGAACCGCCGCGCGATCCGGGCCACGGCGACATGGCGACCAATGCCGCGATGGTTCTGGCCAAGCCCGCCGGGATGAAACCGCGCGATATCGCCGAGGCGCTCGCGGCGCGGCTGGCAGACGATCCGCGCATCACCAGCGCAGAGGTCGCCGGGCCGGGGTTCTTGAACCTGCGCCTCGATCCCGCAGTCTGGGCTGAGATCGTGCGCGCGGTTCTCGGGCAGGGGACGCAGTACGGTCGTTCTGAATTGGGTGAGGGGCTGAAGGTTAACGTCGAATACGTCTCGGCCAACCCGACCGGCCCGCTGCATGTCGGCCATACGCGGGGCGCTGTCTTTGGCGATGCGCTGGCCTCTCTGCTCGATTACGCCGGGTACGACGTCACGCGCGAATACTACATCAACGACGGTGGCGCGCAGGTCGATGTGCTCGCCCGGTCGGTCTATCTGCGTTATCTTGAGGCGCACGGGCAGGAGGTCGTCTTTGAAAACGGCACCTATCCCGGCGACTACCTGATCGCGGTCGGCGAAACACTCAAGGATCGCGTCGGCGACGCCTATGTCGATCAGCCCGAGGACGTCTGGCTGGCCGAGGTGCGCGCCTTTGCCACCGAGGCGATGATGGATTTGATCCGGGCCGATCTGGCGCGTCTCGGCGTGAAGATGGACCACTTCTTTTCGGAAAAGTCGCTCTATGGCACGGGCCGGATCGAGGACGCGATCGCCGCTCTCGACGCCAAGGGGCTGATCTATTCCGGCGTTCTGGAACCGCCCAAGGGCAAGGTGCCCGAGGATTGGGAGCCGCGCGAACAGACCCTGTTCAAATCCACCGATCATGGCGATGATGTGGACCGTCCTATCATGAAATCCGACGGTGCCTGGACCTATTTCGCACCCGATATCGCCTATCATTATGACAAGATCAGCCGCGGCTATGACCTCTTGATCGACGTCTTTGGCGCGGATCACGGTGGCTACGTCAAACGGATGAAGGCCGCCGTCAGCGCGCTGTCCGATGGCAAGGTCCCGCTCGACATCAAGCTGTGCCAACTGGTCAAGCTGTTCAAGAACGGCGAACCCTTCAAGATGTCCAAGCGGGCAGGGACCTTCATCACCCTCGCTGACGTGGTGGAAGAGGTTGGTCCCGACGTCACCCGTTTCGTCATGCTGACACGCAAGAACGACGCGCCGCTTGATTTCGATTTCAACAAGGTGATGGAGCAGAGCCGCGACAACCCGGTGTTCTATGTGCAATATGCCCATGCCCGCGTGCGGTCCGTCCTGCGCAAGGCCGAGGCGGCGGGTATCGAGCATGACGACGCGACGCTAGGGGCGGCGGACCTGTCCGGTCTCACGGACGAGGCGGAACTGACCCTCGCCAAGAAACTCGCCGAATGGCCGCGCCTTGTCGAGATCGCGGCGCGCAGCAACGAACCGCACCGCGTCGCCTTTTACCTCTACGAGGTCGCGTCGGATTTCCACAGCCTTTGGAACCGGGGCAACGAAAAGCCCGAACTGCGCTTCCTTCAGGACGAAGGTGCTGCGGCCTCTCAATCGAAATTGGCGCTAGCGCGTGCCACAGCCGTTGTCATTTCCGCAGGTCTTGGTATCCTTGGCGTAACCCCCGTGGAAGAGATGCGATAAACGCACCGCCGCGACCGGGTCGAGCAGTCAAGGAAAACCGCGTCATGTGACGTGCGCGGGAGGTGAGGCAAACATGGCAGACATACAGGTCGGTTCCGGGCAGGACCCTTCTTTTTCCGTTGCAACGTTGATCAATCTAGCGGGCGGCCTCGCCTCTGTCGGCTTATTGGTCGGGGTCGGCATCTGGGGCTATCAGACCGTGATGCGCGACGTCTCCGAGGTGCCGGTGGTGCGCGCCGCGCAGGACCCGATGCGTGTCGCGCCGGACGATCCCGGCGGCACCTTGGCCGGCAACATGGGCCTCGCGGTGAACGAGGTGGCCGCATCGGGTGTTGCAGAAAAGCCAGCCGATCGGCTGATCCTCGCCCCGGCCCCGGTGAGCCTGACGATGGAGGATGAGCCGCGCCGCGTACTGGAAGAGATGTTGGCCGCCGAGGCAAAGGTGGTCGAGATGGCGACGGCGAGCGCGCCCGATGAAGACGACGCCGACGTGGTGAGCGGGGCGGACACACTTCGCGTCGCGCAGGGCACGACGGCAGAGACCGCCGCGCCCGAGGCAGGTGCTTCCGATGATCCAACCGCGCTCCTGACGGCAGCCCTGCTCGACGGTGCCGAGCCGTTGAGCGGCGAGGTGATCGCGCCGGCATCCGCCGACAGCAATATCGCCAAGGCGCTCCTGCGGGCACAGGAAAGCGTGACGGAGGCCGATGTCGCGCCACAGGCCCCAGAGTCTGAGGCTGAGGGCGGGCCAGAGTCAGAGGCAGAGGTCGCAACGATCCAGACCGTCGCGTTTCAGCCGCAGAATGATCAATTGCCGACACGATCCCCGCGGCCGCGGATTAGGCCCGGCGTGGCGAGCCCGTCCGGACCCGCTGCCATGATCTCCGCCCCCGTGGCGCTGCAGCCCTCGGTGGACGTCGATCCCACGACCATCACGCCGGGCACACGTCTCGCCCAGCTCGGGGCCTATGACAGCACCGAGAAGGCGATGAAGGAATGGGACCGCTTCAACGGTCGGTTTGGCGATTACATGGACGGTAAACAGCGCGTGATCCAGAAAGCCTCTAGCGGCGGGCGCACGTTCTATCGTCTGCGGGTAATGGGCTTTGATGACCTTTCCGCGGCGCGTTATTTCTGCGCGGCACTGGTGGCGGAAAACGCCGACTGCATTCCCGTGGTGTCAAAATGAGCTTTGGCGCGACGATCCTCGACGCCGAGGGTCTGCGCCTCAGCCCCGACGAAACCGCGTTCTTTCAGGAGGCGGACCCCTACGGGTTTATCCTGTTTGCGCGCAACATCGCGGATGGCGATCAATTGCGCGCGCTTTGCGATGACATGCGCAATGCCGTCGGACGCAACGCTCCGATCCTGATCGATCAGGAGGGCGGCCGGGTTCAGCGCCTGCGCCCGCCTCTGGGTCGCGAATGGGAGCCACCCTTGGACTTCGTGCGCCGGGCCGGTCCTGCGAACGCGACCCGTGCGATGTATCTGCGTTATCTACTGACCGCGCTGGAGCTGCGCAGCTACGGCATCGACGTGAATTGCGCGCCCATGGTGGATGTGCCACGCGAGGCCACCCATGCCTTCCTGACCGACCGCTGTTACGGCATGACCCCGGCGGAGGCCGCAGGGCTGGGTCGCGCCGTCGCCATGGGCCTGACGGCGGGCGGCGTTCTGCCGGTGGTGAAACATATCCCCGGACATGGGCTCGCCACCGCCGACAGCCACTACGACCTGCCGCATGTCACCGCGACGCAGGATGTCTTGAACACCGTCGATTTCGCGCCCTTCAAGGTGCTGAACGACCTGCCGATGGCGATGACCGCGCATGTGGTCTACGAGGCCTACGACGACCTTCCCGCGACCCTGTCGCCACGCATGATCCAGGTGATCCGAAATGACATCGGGTTCGACGGATTGCTGATGACCGACGATATCTCGATGAAGGCGTTGCAGGGCAGCCTCGCCGACAGCACCCGCGAGTCGCTCGCTGCGGGATGCGACGTCGTTTTGTTGTGCAACGCCGACCTGTCCGAGCGGATGGCAGTGGCCGAGGCGGCGGGTCGCATGACGCCTTCGGCACAGGTGCGCGCGGAACGGGCGCTGGCCCTGCGCGAGGTGCGTGTCGAGGTTGACATTCCAGCCGTGCAGGAGAAGCTGGACGCTCTCTTGAGCGGTCGGAGCGACACCGGGAACGATGACTGAAGACACCTTCGATTTTCAGGACGACAAGGTCTCGGTCTCCGAACGGTTGGCCGCCGAAGCCCTGATCGTGGATGTCGATGGATTCGAGGGCCCGCTGGACATCCTGTTGACCCTCGCGCGGACGCAGAAGGTCGACATGCTGCGGATCTCGGTCCTGCATCTGGCCGAGCAATACCTGATCTTTGTCAACAAGGCCAAAGAGCTGCGGATCGAACTGGCAGCCGACTATCTGGTAATGGCGGCCTGGCTCGCGTTCCTCAAGAGCAGGTTGTTGCTGCCGCCCGACCCCGATGAGGAGGGGCCGACCGGCGAGGATCTGGCGGCCCATCTGGCGTTCCAACTCGAACGGTTGTCGGCAATGCGCGATGTGGCCGCGCGTTTGATGGGGCGCGATCAACTGGGCCGAGACTTCTTTGCCCGAGGGATACCGGAAGGGGTCGAGAGGGTGAGGCGGATCGAGTATTCTGCCAACCTGCTGGACCTCATGCAGGCCTACGCCCGGATCCGCACGCGCGATGAATTTCGCCCCTATGTCATGGACCGTGACAATGTTTTCACACTTGAACAGGCCCTGGAGCGGATGCGCCCGATGATCGGTTTCGCCGGGCAATGGACCGACATTCTGTCCTATCTGCCGCAGGGCTGGGACAGTGATCCGGGGCGCCGTCGCTCTGCCACTGCCGCGACCTTTGCTGCGGCGCTGGAGCTGGTCAAGGAGGGCCATGCGGAGGTCCGCCAGTCAGAGACCTTTGCCCCCATTCAACTGCGTCGCAGGGACCGCACGGATGACTGAACCGACGACGGAACCCGGCAATGATGTGGACGCAGCCACCGAACCCCTGTTCGAAACACCGCCTCTCGCGGAGCAGGAGCGGATGGTAGAGGCGATCCTTTTCGCCTCGGCCGAACCTGTGACCATCGCCGATATGAGCGCGCGCATGCCGCATGGCTGCACGCCTCAGGCTGCGGTGCAGAGCCTGATGGCGCATTACGAGGGACGCGGGCTGCGGATCGTGCGGGTCGGTGAGGCCTGGGCCATGCGCACGGCGCCGGACCTCGGATATCTATTGCAAAGAGAGACCGTCGAAACCCGCAAACTGTCCCGCGCCGCCATCGAGACGCTGGCGATCATTGCCTATCATCAGCCGGTCACGCGCGCTGAGATCGAGGAGATCCGCGGCGTTTCCGTCTCTCGCGGAACAATCGATCTGCTGATCGAGATGGAGTGGATCCGCTTTGGCCGCCGCCGCATGTCGCCCGGCCGTCCCGTCACCTTTGTGGTCACGGCCGGTTTTCTGGATCACTTCGGGCTTGAGACCGCACGGGATCTCCCCGGTCTTCGGGAATTGCGCGCCGCGGGTCTGCTGGAGAGCCGTCCACCGCCCGGCTTGTCGGGGCTATCAGATCATGACGGGGAGCCCCACGGAGAGAGTGAGGCAGAGGATGACAACGAGGGTCAGGGCGAAATGTTCGACGACGACGCTTGAAACCAGAATGCCCGGTCTACTACCCAGGCGCTGGCGCTGGATCGGAGGCGGTCACGCTCTCCACCACCGCCGCCGCCGCGCAGCACGCGGACAAGAGGCTGCATAGCGCCAACCCGCCCGCTTCGTAGGCCGGGCGGAAGGCCAGCGCGCCACCGGTCACGGCCAGGTAAGTCACGGCTGAATTCAACCCCAGCACCGCGCCGCGTTGCGAGGCATCCAGCCCGGCGAGGCGGGACACCACGAAATTAAGCGCCAGGTGTTGCACGATGCCCCAGATCAGCGCGGTGGCGATGAGTGCGACATAAGCCGCGCCGTAGACCGACTGCGCGAGGTAAACGAGGGTCAGTCCACCGAAGGCCAGCCCGCCCGCCATGCGCTGCGGCAAGCGGTCGACGTATTTGTCGATCAGGGCGGCCAAGCCAAAGCCGGTTCCGTAGAACAGCGTCACCACCGCCGCGCTGTCCGTGCCGAGGCCGAGCGCGTCGTGCACATGCGCGCCGATAAAGGCGTAGGTGCCGTAGAACCCCAGCATCAGCATCCCGGCGGCGAACAATCCACGCCATATGCCGGTCACCTTGAGGGCCGTGAGCGGTGAGGTCGCGCGCGCCTCGGACATGTCGACCGTCAGATCAATGCGGTGCATTGCGATGAAGACGCCGACGAGGGCGACCGCCAGAACCATGTAGACCGATCGCCAGCCCGCCCATTCCGCCAAGAAGCCCGAGGCGGCGACCCCGCCGACCAGCGCCAGCGTCCAACCGGAGAGCACCAATCCCATGCTGCGCTTCTCCTGCCCCTTGGGGCCCAGTTGCGGCGCCAGCGTATAGATCGCCGGGATCGCCATGCCTGCGCCAATGCCGCTAAAGGCCTGCGCCGCGATCAGTGCCCAGAGGGTCGGCGAGACGACCGAAGCGAGCATGGAGATCAGAAGCAGGATCACCGCTTGGTAAAGCGCCTTGTGCGGGCCGATGACATCGGCGCGTGGGGCGAGGAAGATCGCGGAAATCGCCGTGGTTACACCGTAAGCGGCCGCCGCCTGCACGATATCAGCCGGGTCCCCGCCGAGGTCTCGTGAAACCGCGCCGGTTATCGGGGCAAGCACCATGGAGTTGGCGCCCACGACCGCGATCGCGGCTGTCAGAAGGATAATAGGGCGAGACGACATTACTGAAACCCGTCAAATAGTTACGATGTGATCCCTTGGCGAAGGACCAAACGGGTCAGGTCGCTTTGAAATGCTTGGCGAGCTTCAACCCCTGGCCTTGGTAGTTCGAGGCAATCCCGGCCCCGTAGAGCGTCTCAGGCTCCGCCGCCATGCGTTCATAGACCAGCCGTCCGACAACCTGACCATGTTCCAGCACGAAAGGCGCCTCGTGACAGCGCACCTCCAGCACACCGCGCGATCCGGCACCCCCGGCAGCGTCATGGCCGAAGCCGGGGTCAAAGAATCCTGCGTAATGCACCCGGAATTCACCGACCATGGCGAGGTATGGCGCCATTTCGGCGGCGTGATCGGGTGGAATCGTCACCGCCTCGCGGCTGACGAGGATATAGAAGGCGCCGGGATCGAGGATAATCTGTTCATCTCGCGCCTGAACACGATCCCAAAACTGCGAGGGTTCATAGTGGTTTACACGATCAAGATCGATCACTCCGGTATGTGGCTTCGCGCGATACCCAACCACGTCATCCGCGCCTGCCGTCAGATCGACGGAAAAGCCCAGCCCGTCCTCGATAACGGGCGTTCCATCGACCAGAGGGACCTTGCGATGCAGGGCGCGCAGGGCGTCATCGCTCAACCGGGCTTCGCCGGCGCGGAACCTGATCTGGTTCAGCCGCATGCCGGGCCGCACGAGGACGGAAAAGCTGCGCGGACAGATCTCGGCGTAAAGCGGTCCGGTGTAACCATTCGGGATCCGGTCAAATTCCGTTCCGCCGTCGACGATCGTGCGGGTCAGCAGGTCAAGCCGCCCGGTTGAGCTTTTGGCATTTGCGACCGCTTGAACCCCGCCGGGGAGGCGCAGCGCCTCCATCAGAGGCACGACATAGACGCAGCCCTTTTCCAGCACGGCACCTTGGGAAAGGTCGATGCGGTGCATCTCGAACTCCGCCAGCCGCTCGGCCACGCTGCGGTTTGCGCCGGACAGGAACGATGCGCGCACCCGGTAGGCGACGGTTCCGAGACGCAGATCAATGCTGGCGGGCTGGATTTGCGCGTCGGTGATGTCTGGCGTGCCGGAGATGTCGCCGCGTGCGATCATCTCACGTAGGTGCTGGCTGGGGATGATGCCGGTCATGGTGCCTCCTGCGGGGTCGGGGCAGGTTACTGTGCGGGAAAGGCAATGAAAAGAGACCGCGAGGAGGGGTGAGTGCTGAAGGCGCGCGCGCTTACGACGCGACGACGCACAGCGCGCCAATCAGAGAGTCTTCAAGCTTCATCTCGTCAGAAATACTCCCGCCGGAGGCTCCGACGACGACCACAGGCGTGCGATTCCAACCGTGACATCCTGCCCCGCAGGGCGGTACCGTCGTCGAACACAAATTGAAATGAAGTGGTCGGGCTAGCAGGACTCGAACCTGCGACCTTCCGTCCCCCAGACGGACGCGCTACCAGGCTGCGCTATAGCCCGACGGTCCGGCCTACATATCGGATTTCGCACGGGGGACAAGGGGCAATCGCGGCGCTCAGAGAAATTCGCGGCGGCTTGAGGCCTGAGCTTTGTTCAGGCGCTGTGCTGCGCCAGCCAGATCTGCAAACGCCCTTGCAGACGCGCAACCTCGGGGGTCGCGATATCGGGAAGGGGTGTTTTCCGCGCCAGCAGGGTCGCCAAAAGCGAGGGCACATCAGTGGTGTTGGCCACCTCTTGGGGGGAGGGAACCGTGCTCGCACGCGCAGACGCGGCGGGGTGAGAAATCGGAGGGATCGCACTGATGGCGGACGCCTTAGCCTGCATCGGCGACACATCGCCCTGCGCCGGGGCGGGCGCCGCGCCTTCGGCCATTCCGAAGGACGAAGGCGGGGTCGTACGCTCATTCCCGCCTGTCGGCATGGTGGGAATGCTGGCTGGCACATTGGCGACATGCGCGGTCTCACCACCCGTCGCGGAAGCGGGCTGATCCTCACCCGCCTGCATCTCGGCACGGGCTTTTTGCGCGCGTCCGTCTATCGCGTCGCGCACGGCGGCCGTCACGTCATCCAGGGGTTGCGACATCGCGGTGACGTGGCCGATCCCCTTGTCGCGCAACAACTTCTGAACGCCCTTGATGGTCATGCCATCGTCATGTAGCAACCGCTTGATCCCGCCCAGTAATTCCATGTCGGAGGGGCGGTAGTAGCGCCGCCCGCCGGCACGCTTGACCGGCTTGACCTGCGTGAACTTGCTCTCCCAGAAGCGCAGAACATGGGCTGGCGTGTCCAGCCACTCCGAGACTTCGGAAATCGTGCGAAAGGCGTCGGCGGATTTGGCCATACCAGTGGCAGCCCCTTACTTGCGGTTGCCCTCGGCAACGCGGTCTTTCATCAGGTGCGACGGGCGAAATGTCAGAACGCGACGCGGCGAGATCGGCACCTCTTCGCCTGTCTTGGGATTGCGACCGACGCGGGCGGCCTTGTTCCGGACGGAGAATGTCCCGAAGGAGGAAATCTTGACCTGTTCGCCTTCGACAAGCGCATCGGACATATGCGTCAGAACAGATTCGACGAGTTGCGAGGAATCGTTGCGCGACAATCCGACCTCGCGGAACACGGCTTCGCTCAGGTCCAGCCGCGTTAATGTCTTCTCGCCCATTGCAAGTCCTCCCCATGGCGGTCCCTGACGGGCCGCGTCAATCTTCATTTCCGGCATCCTGCGCCGGGGATTTTTACGAGTCAATATCAACCACTTGAGCGGCGCTTCTTAGCACCTCAGGTCAAATGGGCCGGTCTCGCGCGTAGTCTACCAGCGCATCACCACCGCGCCCCAGGCCAATCCGCCGCCGATCGCCTCGGCCACCAGCAGGTCGCCAGGCTTGACCTTGCCCTCGGCAACACCGACCGACAAAGCCAGCGGAATCGAGGCGGCAGAGGTGTTGCCGTGATCCTGGACGGTCACGATAACCTTGTCCATCGGCACGCCCATCTTCTTGGCGGTGCCCTGAATGATGCGGATATTGGCCTGATGCGGCACGATCCAGTCGACCGCCTCGCTGCCCAGCTTGACCTTGTCGAGCGCGGCATGTGCAGTCTTCGCCAGCTTTTCAACGGCCTGCCGGAACAGGGGATTGCCCTGCATGCGCAGCTTGCCCGCCGTGCCGGAGGTCGAGACACCCCCGTCGACGTAAAGCATGTCGCGGTAGCGCCCATCGGAATTGAGATCGACCGACAATATGCCCCGGTCATCGCTATGCCCCGAGCCCGAGCGCGCCTCAAGCACGAGAGCTCCGGCACCATCGCCGAAAAGAACGCAGGTTGCGCGATCGTCCCAGTCCATGATCCGTGAAAAGGTCTCGGCCCCGATGACCAGCACCTTTTCCGCCTGACCCGACAGGATCATCCCGTTGGCATTGGCCAGCGCAAAGATGAACCCGGCGCAGACCGCCTGCACGTCAAAGGCAAAGCCCCGCGTCATGCCGAGCCCCTCCTGCACCATCGTACCGACAGAGGGAAAGGTCAGATCGGGGGTTGAGGTCGCCACGATCACCGCGTCGATGTCGTCAGGCTTCAGCCCGGCCATGGCCAGCGCGCCTTGCGCCGCCTTGACCGCCATCTGGCTGGTCGTCTCACCCTCGGCCGCAAAGTGCCGGCGTTCGATGCCGGAACGGGACCGTATCCATTCATCGGACGTGTTGAGCGAGGTTTCAAATTCGCTGTTTTCGACCACGCGATCGGGCAGGTAGTGCCCGATCCCTGTTGGTACGGCGCGGACTGTCATTCTGCCACCTTGGTTTCTTCTGGGGCATCCTGTTCCGGGACGCCTGCGGATGCAACCCGTGCTTTGATCTTGCTCGTCAGGTCCTTCTGGCCCAGCTGGAACGCCAATTTCACCGCCGCCGCGATCCCGGTGGCATCGGCGGAGCCATGGGATTTCACGACCGTGCCGTTCAGGCCGAGAAAGACGCCGCCATTGACACGTCGGGGGTCGATCCGCTTTTGCAGACGTTGCATGGAGGTCAGGGCGAGCAAGGCCGCGAACCGCGACAGTGGAGAGAACTTGAAAGCCTCTTTCAGCAGGTCGCCGATCAGCTTGGCCGTGCCTTCGCCGGTCTTCAGCGCAACATTGCCGGTGAAACCGTCCGTGACGATGACATCGCAGCGATCGCCGGGGATATCGCCGCCCTCGACAAAGCCGACGAAATCGAACTGTGCTCCGGGGGCGGCCTGCACGATCAGATCGTGCGCGGTCTTGAGTTCGGCCCGGCCCTTGTTCTCTTCGGTGCCGACGTTCAGCAGGCCGATCCGGGGGCGCGCGATCTTCATGCCGTTACGGGCATAGGAGGCACCCATCAGGGCGTATTGCAGCAGGTCCTGCTCGTCCGCGCGCACATCGGCGCCGACATCAAGCATGACATTGAACCCGGAGGGGTTGCGCGACGGCCAGAGCACGGCGATTGCCGGACGGTTCACACCGGGCAGCTTGCGCAGGCGGATCATCGACAGCGCCATCAGTGCGCCGGTGTTCCCGCAGGAAACAGCCACGGTCGCTTCGCCAGCGCGCACGCAGTCCAGTGCGGACCACATGGAGGTGTCCTTGCCATGGCGCATCACCTGGCTGGGCTTGTCTTCCATCCGCACGACACCGGTGGCATCGCGGATTTCGCATCGCCCACGCAGATGCTTGCGCCGGCCCACCAGCCGCGCGAGGTCCGCCTTCGGGCCATGCAGGATAAAGGCGATGTCAGGGTTCTTTTTGGCAGACCGCGAAATCCCGGCGACAACCGCATTCGGACCGCGATCACCCCCCATGGCATCCACGGAGATGACGATGCGGCCCGATTTGGTTGGGCCCGTCTGTCCCGGGTCGGCGACCGCCCCGGTCAAGGGTCCCGCTGGCGTCTGATGACTATCGTCGCTCATGCGGGTTTGCCAGTCCGTGAAATTTACGCCGCGTCGTCGTCCAGATCGACATCGTCCGCCATCGCGATCACTTCGCGGTCGGCGTAGTTGCCGCAAGACGGGCAGACGTGATGCGGGCGCTTAAGCTCACCGCAGGACGGACATTCGTTCGGGTTGGCAGCCACGAGTGCGTCATGGGCGCGACGATTGTTGCGCCGGGACTTCGAGACTTTGTTCTGTTGGACAGCCATGTCGCAACCTTTATGCTTGGGCCCGGTGCGGGATGCGCAGGGATCTGCGCCTCACCCGTAGCAGGGCCGAGTTTCGTCTGATGCGAGGCTCATAGTCGGTGATGCACCACGCATTCAAGGTCAAATCGGATGAGCGCGCGAAAATACTCCTCAACCGTCAAAGCGCAAGCGATTCGTTCCGTCGCGCGGTCTCGAGCCTTGTCTAGTCGTCCTTGTCGCCCGAAGAGGCCAGTTTGTCACGCAGATTAGCGAGACCGGCAAAGGGCTTCATGTCCTCGTCACCCAACGGGGTAACACCGGGTTCGGCAAAGCGCGTTGGTCCCGCGTCCGCGCCCGATGCGCGCGGATAAAGCGGCAGGGTGAGGGTCAGCGCCTCTTCCATCACCTCCGCTACATCGACCGCAGCGGGCAGGGGCTCTAGCGTTTCATCCTCGGGAATCGGGGCGCCATCGCCGTCGGCCTGTGTTGCCGCCATGGCCTGCGCAGCGTCGAAGTCCGGGCTGTAGCGCCGCAGGACCTTCTCCTCCAGGCGGGTGGTGACGGGGGCCAGCGTCGCGACACAGGGCTGCACGACCGTCGCGCCGAGATGCGCCTCCAGCCGCCAGCCGCGGCTGCCTTCGGGACGCAAATGCCCTTGAAACCGAAGTTTTCTAAGGTCGATCAGGCCGAGGCGTTGCGCAATTTCAGCGCAATCCTCCGGTCTCAGATCAAATTCCACACCGCTGCGATCGTTCAGATCGGCGATGCGAAACAGGTGACGGGGCGGCTTGGCGTCGACCATGACGGTGATCCTTTCTTGAACCGGAGCAAGAAGTTGATGTAATCGAGTTAAAAGCCGCGCCCGTCGCTGACAAGGGGGCGTGGTACACTGAACACCCCAGGGGGCAGGAATGAGCATAGCGATTGAGGGTATGACGCGTCGGGCGACGCGCACGGTCCGGACTGCGGTTCTGGGGCTGGCGATCCTGGCGCTGGCCGCCTGCGTGGAACGCATCCGCTCGCACGGGTATGTGCCGGACGAAGAGGCGCTGAGCCAGATCACCGTTGGCGTGGATACACGCGACACCGTGACAGAGGTGCTGGGCGCGCCCTCGACCTCGGGCGTCGTGAATGAGGGCGGCTATTATTACGTCCGCTCCCTGATACGCCACATGGGGCCAACCGATCCCAAGGTTGTTGAGCGGGAAGTCGTCGCGGTGTCCTTTGACCCCGAAGGTGTTGTTCAGAACATCGAACGCTATGGATTGCAGGATGGCCGTGAGGTGATGCTGTCGCGCCGTGTGACCGATAACGTCGATCAGTCGAACGGCCTGATCCGGCAATTGCTCGGCAGTCTCGGCAACCTCACCGCCGGCGGATTCCTTCAGTAAGTCTGCTTCGGTCATCAATTCGATACATCTTGCGGCTAGTCCCGGAGGCACCTACCTTGGATCCATATGGTAGGCGCTCAGGGAGGTGCCGGGATGCTGACGCGAAAGATCGGATGCTGACGCTCAAGAAGGGCCGGTATCGCGCCCGCTTTGCCGAGGGCGTCGCCGACATTCAGGCCGCACAACACCTGCGCACCCGTGCATTCCAAAGCGCCGAGGCCCCTTTGGATGCAGATGATTTCGACGGTATCTGTCTGCATGTTCTGGTTGAGGACCAGCGCAACGGCGATCTCGTCTGCTGCTTTCGCATCCTGCCGTTGACTGGCGGACAAGAGATCGCCCGCAGCTATTCGGCGCAATATTATAACCTCTCCGCGCTGGAGGCCTTTGAGGGTCGGATGGTCGAAATGGGCCGGTTCTGCATCGATCCCGATATCAGCGATCCCGATGTCCTGCGTGTCGCCTGGGGTGCGATGACGGCCTATGTGGACGAGCAGGGGGTCGATATGCTGTTTGGCTGTTCGTCATTTCACGGCACGGACGCAGCGCAATACCTCGATGCCTTTGCGATGTTGAAACACCGGCATCTCGCGCCGAAACGCTGGCTGCCCGCGGTCAAGGCGCCCAAGGTGTTCCGCTTTGCTCAGAAATTACGCCGTAAGCCTGATGCGCGAAAGGCCATGCTGCGGATGCCGCCCTTGCTGCGGACCTATTTGCTGATGGGTGGCTGGGTCAGCGACCACGCGGTGGTCGACAGCCAAATGAACACGCTGCATGTTTTTACCGGGCTGGAGATCAACGCCATCCCGCCCGCCCGCAAACGTCTGTTGCGCGCAACGGCAGTGTCATGATCCCCTGGCGGGGATTTCATCTCAAGAGCGGCACGGCTGAGCTGATCGCACTGTCCTGACGCGGGCGGGGCGAGGGTTGGGCACCGGTGGCAGTGCGGCGCTCTTGACCCCGCTTGAGTGCCAGCGTAGCGGAGGCGCATGGCTCGTACACCGCTTCTCCAACTCACCGACATCGCGCTGACCTTTGGCGGCGACCCTGTGTTTTCCAACCTCTCGATGGTGGTCCAGCCCGGAGACAGGCTGGCGCTGGTCGGGCGCAACGGGTCGGGCAAATCGACCCTGATGAAGGTCATGGCCGGGTTGGTTGAGCCCGACAGTGGCGCGCGCATCGTCACTCCCGGCACCGGTGTGGGCTATATGGAGCAGGAACCGGACATGGCGGGTTTCGAGACCTTGGGCGATTTCGCAACCGCGCGACTCGATCCGGCGGAACATTACCGGGTCGAGATGGCCTCCGAAGGTCTGAAGTTCGACCCCGACCGCCCCGTCACCACCGCCTCCGGCGGGGAACGTCGTCGCGCCGCGCTGGCCCGGTTGATGGCCGAGGCGCCCGAGTTGATGCTGCTGGATGAGCCGACAAACCATCTCGATATCGAGGCAATCGCCTGGCTTGAGGCCGAATTGGCCCAGACCCGTGCCGCTTTTATCCTCATCTCGCACGACCGCGCCTTCCTGCGCGCGCTGGCCCGCGGCACGCTTTGGATCGACCGGGGAGAGGTGCGCCGTCAGGACCAGGGCTTTGACGCCTTCGAGGCCTGGCGCGACAAGGTCTGGGCGGACGAGGACATCGCGCGCCACAAGCTGGATCGCAAGATCAAGGCGGAGGCGAAATGGGCGGTCGAAGGCATCTCGGCCCGGCGCAAGCGCAATCAGGGTCGGGTGCGCGCGCTACAGGATTTGCGCGCCGACCGGGCGGGTCAGATCAGGCGGCAGGGTACTGCGGCGATGGATTTCGCCTCCGGTCCCAAATCGGGCCGCAAGGTGGTCGAGGCCGAGGGCGTGAGCAAGCGGTTCGGTGATCAGGTGATCGTGGAGGGGTTGGACATCCGCATGATGCGCGGTGATCGCGTCGCCTTTGTCGGTCCGAACGGGGTGGGCAAGACGACGCTGATCAAGATGCTGATGGGCGAGGTCGACCCGGACGAGGGGCGCATCACGCGCGGATCGAACCTTGTGCCGGCGGTGTTCGATCAGTCACGCGCCGCGCTCGACCCCGATCAGAGCCTCTGGGAGAATCTGATCGGTGATCGCGAGATGCGCGTCTCGGGGCAGGCGGATCAGGTGATGGTGCGCGGTCAGCCCAAGCATGTGGTGGGTTACCTCAAGGAATTCCTATTCGATGAACGTCAGGCGCGCGCGCCTGTGCGATCCCTCTCGGGCGGGGAAAAAGCACGGCTTTTGCTGGCCAAGCTCATGGCGCGCGAAAGCAACGTGCTGGTGCTGGACGAACCGACCAACGATCTCGATGTCGAGACGTTGGACCTGTTGCAGGAGCTGCTGGACGACTACGACGGCACCGTTCTGCTGGTCAGCCACGACCGTGATTTCATCGACCGCGTCGCCACCACCACCGTCGCAATGGAAGGCCATGGCCGCGCCACCGTCTATGCTGGCGGGTGGAGCGATTATCAGGCCCAGAAGGCAGAGCGCGCCGCGACACAAAGTGACACGCGCACGTCGAAGTCGAGCGTCAAGAACGGTGCCAAACCCTCCGATACCGCAAGCGAAAAGGGGGCCGCCGGAACTGGCGACTCCTTGCGCGGCGACGACCCTCTGACCTTTACCGAGCGTCACCGGCTGGAAGGGCTCCCCGATGTGATCGACCGTCTGACGGCCGAAATTGCCAAGCTGGAAGACTTTCTCGCCCAGCCCGACCTTTACAATAAAGAGCCCGCGAAATTCGCCAAGGGCACCGAGGCCTTGATCGAACGGCAGCAAGCGCTCGCCAAGGCTGAGGCGGATTGGATGCGGCTGGAAGAAAAGCTTGAATCCGCCGGCGGGTAACGTGTCAGTCGCCGGGTTGTACCCGTTTGGAGACGTGGTTCAGGAACACGACGGTCAAGATGATGCGGTAAAGGTGATGCAGCGTCACAAAGGCCGGATTTGCGTTGAGCGACAAGGCGATCAGCGCCATTTCCGTGACCCCGCCCGGCGCAAAGGAAATCAGCAGGACATCGAATCCCTCTCCGGTCAGGGGATGTAGCACCAGACCCATCAGAAGGCCGATCAGAAGCATCGCGCCGACACTGAGCAAGCCCAAACCTGTGCCCCGAACCAACATGATGGGGCGAATGCCGGCGAAGCGTGTTCCAAGGGTGGTGCCGATAACGATCTGCGCCGCCGATAAAACCCAAGCCGGAAGGTCGAGGACTGCCAGACCCGACAGCGTGACAATTGCCCCCAGGATCAGCGGACCCAGCAATTGACCTGCCGGGACCCGTAGTCGGTTGCCAATGACGAGACCCAGCAGAACCACCAGAGCAGCGGCCGGGATATGTTCCAGCCCCGCATCACTGGCCGACAGGCTCAGACCACCCGAAGACCCAACAGGATGCCCGACATAGATCGACATGCCGATCGGCAGAAGCGTCACCACCATGATGATCCGCATGAACTGCGCGAGTGTCAGCAATCGCATGTCGGCATTATATCTTTCGCCATAAAGGATCGCCTCGTAGAGGCCGCCGGGCATGCTGGAGAACATCGATGTCGGATGGTCGTAGCCGCCGATGCGCCGGAAGATATGGTAATTGACCCAATAGGTCAGCGGGACAAAGAGCGTCAGCGCGATGAACGAGAAAATCGCGGCGTCTAGCGTCTCCAGCACATCGACAGTGATTCGCGTCCCGATCGCCATGCCGATCGCCCCGATAAAAATCGCGCGGAACCGTTCGTTAAAGCGAAACCCCGGCGGCAACAAAGCCTTTTCCGGATCCCGGACCGTGTTTTCCGAGATCAGCGTCGCGACGGCGACGATCAACATGCTGCCCAGAATGAAGGGCAGTGGCAATCCGAGCCATTTCGCGACTAACCCGCCGAGTGCGCCGAGGAAAATCAGACCGAGATGCAGCGAGATCAAGCGTGGATTAAGGTTGAGTTTGGAGATCACGCAATCCGGTCCCGGATGTGGATTTGGAGCGGGTGAAGGGAATCGAACCCTCGTATTCAGCTTGGGAAGCTGCTGCTCTACCATTGAGCTACACCCGCGAGGTGAGGACACGACTAGGCCAAGGTCTGGTCGTGGTCAAGTGGCGCGCGCGCCTCGAGGTCGATCGCCCGTGGCACGTACGACCATCGAAGCGGGGCGCTGCCCCGACCTGCGGTCTCCCCGGGATATTTGAAAAACCAAAGTGTCTCGCGTTGACCTATATCACTTTGGTTTCGGTAAATATCCCCGCCGGAGGCTGCCGATCACCGCCGCCTGCGGCGCCGTCCACCAGAGGCCCCGTCGCCGCCACCGGCGTTGAAGGACACGGCAGGCAAGGTGACCACGCTCAGCAGTTCGGGGAAGGGATCGGTGGCATGCGGGATGGCATTGGCGGCAACGAAATGCTCCTGAAAACGCGGTGCGATGGCGGTTTCGATCTTGGTGATATTGCCCACACCGGCCTCGATCTGGGCACGGGCGGCGACCGAGCATAGCGCCATGCGCGCACCGGTGCCGGCCGAGTTTCCGGCCGAGGACACATTCGCCAGCGGCGCATCGGGGATCATCCCCAGCACCATGGCGTGCTTGGGCGAGATATGCGCGCCAAAGGCCCCGGCAAGCACCACTCGGTCCACCCGGTCCGCGCCCCGTTCGTCCATCAAAAGCCGCGCGCCGGCGTAGAGCGCTGATTTTGCCAGCTGAATCGCGCGGATGTCGCCCTGCGTCACCGTAATGCGAGGCCCCCCAACAACGGTGCCGTCGTGGATCAGGTAGCTGTGCGTGCGCCCCTCGGGTTCCGACCGCTGCGTGCCGGTTTGCGCGGCAGAGCCGATCAGGCCCGATGGGTCCACCAGACCGGCCATGCGCATCTCGGCCACCGCCTCGATAATGCCGGAGCCGCAGATGCCAGTGACGCCGGTCTGTGCGACCGCGGCGGCAAAGTCGACATGGTCGGACCATAGATCGATCCCGATGACGCGGAAGCGCGGTTCTTTCGTAACCGGGTCGATTTCCACCCGCTCGATGGCGCCGGGCGCCGCACGTTGTCCGGACGAGATCTGCGCCCCCTCAAAGGCCGGACCCGTGGGCGAGGAACAGGCCAGCACCCGTGTCTTGTCGCCCAGCAGGATCTCTGCGTTGGTGCCGACGTCGATGACCAGCATCAGATCGTCCGAGGTCTCGGGCGCGGTGGCGAGCGCCACGGCTGCCGCGTCTGCGCCGACATGACCGGCGATGCAGGGCAGCAGGTAGGTCCGTGCGCGCGGATTGATCGTGTTGAGGTCGAGATTCGTCGCGGGCAGGGACAGGGCCTCGCTCACCGCGAGGGCAAAGGGCGCTTGACCCAGTTCGGTCGGATCGATCCCGAGCAGGAGATGATGCATCACCGGGTTGCACACAATCGTGGTCTCTACGATCAGCGCGGCGTCGATTCCGGCCTCGGTCGCCAGCGCTTTGGCCAGATCGGCGAGGGCCGTGCGGACCACGGCAGTCAGTTCTGCTTCGCCGCCGGGGTTCATCATCACGTAGGAGACGCGCGACATCAGGTCTTCGCCAAACCGGATTTGGGGGTTCATCAGGCCGGAGGCCGCCTTGACCTCACCAGTTTCAAGATCTGTCAGATGCGCCGCGATCGTGGTCGAGCCGAGGTCGATGGCAAGCCCGTAGAGTCCCTGTTCATGCAGGCCCGGCCAGATGTCTAGGATGCGGGGTGCCGCGCCGGTGTGATCGCGATAGACCGCAACGGTGACCTGCCAGTTGCCCTTGCGCAGCGCCTTTTGCAGCTTGGCCAGCAGGGTCGGGTCCGCCGTGACGCCTGTGACTTCCCACTGTTGCGCCAGCGCCTGCGCGAGACGTTCGAAATCGCCCGAGGGCTCGTGCATGTCGGGTTCGGCGACCTCGACGAAATAGAGCCGCGTCGCCGGGTCCATCACCATCGGCCGGGTGTCCGCGGATTTGCGGATCACCTGACGGTGCACCTGACTTTCGGGCGGCACGTCGAGCACCACGTCGCCGCTTACGCAGGCCTGACAGCCCAGCCGACGGCCCGTCGGCAGACCGCGCTTGTCGTCGTAGCGCTGCTCGACCGCGTTCCATTCGCTCAGCGCATCGGCACGCACCGTGAGCCCGTGTTTGGCGAACTCGCCATAGGACGGAGTGACCTGACATTTGGAGCAGATGCCGCGACCACCGCAGACCGAATCCAGATCGACGCCAAGCTGACGCGCCGCCGCGAGCACGCTGGTCCCGGGGGCCACACGCCCGCGCTTGCCCGAGGGTGTGAAGATGACCAGCGGCTGATCAGCTTGAGGGGCGGTGTCGCAGGTGTCCGAGGGCTGGTCTGACATCTCTCTCTCCGGTGTGATGTGGGCCTCAGTCTAGGGCGCAGATCGCCGCGCGAAAGGTCGGCGGGCGGCATTGTGGCTATGATCAGCTGCAATTCGGAGGGGCGGGACTATGCAACGCCGTCTCCGCCCCGCCAATCAGCGGAAGTTGGCGTGGATGGCGTTGATCGCCTGCTGGTCGATCTCGGCCCCGGCGCGTGTGCGGGTATCGTCGGCAAAGGCGCGATAGAGGTCCTGCGCAATCGACGATTGCAACTGTTGTTCGAGACTGTCGCGCATCGCCTTTGTGTCGGGGTCCTCAAGATTGGGCGGCAAGACCTCGTCAACCTGCAGGATCAACACCGCGCCAAAGCCGTCGACCAATGCGATGTCTCCGGCCTCCATCTGGAAGGCCTGATCGACAAAGGCGTCCGGCGCACCGAGGACGGAATCGCGGCGGGTCAGCGCTTCTTCAGTCTGGACCTCTAGCCCGAGACTGTTGAAATCCGCCGCTTCGCCCAGCTTGGTCACATAGTCGCCGGCGACTTCGCGCAGCCGCTCCATCGTGCGGCGGGTCTCCCAGATGTTAACGACGCGATCCCGCACCTCTTCGAAAGGCGAAGGTTCGGCGGGGATGGTTTCATCCAGGCGCATCGCAAAGATACCGCCGTCGGACAATTGCTGGATTTCGGGATAGTCTCCGTCCTGCAGTGCGGCGGCAGCTTGCTCAAACCCCTCGTAGGCGGCGATCCCTTCGGTTTGGCCCGGTGCCCAGTCGACTGTGCCGAGCATCATTTCGGTATCTGCGGCCAGCTCCTCCAGCGTCGCGCCGGACGCGAGCAGGTCCTCGGCGGGCTCGGACTCGCCCGCCACACGGCGGCGAGCGCGGCCTGCGGCCAGTTCGCCGCGGATTGCGGGAAGGGCGTCCTCGTAGGTGGTTTCCTCAGCAGAGAGGATGCCATTGACGCGAAAGAACGCGGGTCCGAGATCGGTCGGCAAGGGCCCGACGACTTCTCCCGATGCCGCGGCAAAGATCGCCTCGCCCGAGGCACCGAGTTCGGCCATCGCCACATCGCCCATGTCGACATCATCCAGCGACAGGCCTCGATCCGCGACGAGGGTGTCGAAATCGGCCTCGCCCGAGTCCAGCCGGTCTTTGGCGGCTTCGGCGCGGCCCTCGTCGGCAAAGATCAGACGTTCGACCAGCCGCCGTTCGGGGCGGTTATATTCGGCCGAGCGCGCCTCGTATTCCTCTTTCAATAGCGCCTCATCGATCTCGACCTGATCAATGATCATCTCCGGCGTCAGCCAAGCGTAGGTGATGCGCTTGCGCTCGGGCAGGGTGAAGTCTTCGATCCGCTCATCGTAAAGCGACTTCAGGTCTTCTTCGGACGGGCTATAGGTGTCGCTGGACAGTTGCGCCGAGTCCACGCGGGCCCAAGTGACGCGACGCCGTTCGGCGAAATAGTTCAGCACGGTGTCGATATAGGGATCGGGCAGCGTTTTGCCCGACACAACTGCGCCTTGCACCAGGGCGCGTGCGGTTTCACGACGCAATCCGGTCTCGAACTCGGTTTCCCCGAGACCAATGCGATCCAGCGAGAACTTGTAGGAATCGCGGTCGAATTTACCGTCGATGCCTTTGAATGCGGGGATGTTCTGGACCTGCTTGGCCAGCGTCTCATCGCCGACGGACAGACCGATGCGCATGGCTTCGCTGTCGATCGCGGCGTCCGTCACAAGGCTGGAGAGCGCGCGGCGGTCCAACCCGATAGCCTGCGCTTGATCGAATGAGATCGCCTGACCCGCCTGCGTTTCCATGGCGCGCATCTCGTTCTGCAGGGCCCGGCTGTATTCGGAGGTGCTGATGGTGCGATCGCCGACCGATCCGACCGAGCGGACGGTGCCGGTGAAACTCGTCGCCCCGAAGCCGCCTAGCCCGAGGATCAGAAGACCCATTAAAATCCAGACTGCGGTCTTGCTACCCTTAGACGCCATCGCTGCCGATCCTCCTGTCGCCGCCCCGGTCGGGAACGGTTTGCCTGCCGGCTCTGTCTAGTGTGCACAGGCTGAGGGGGCAAGGGGGCCGGGACGGGGTGTGACGGTGGTATTACGCCTTGTGATGAGCCGCCCGTTCGATCCGTATGGGCGATGGGTCGCCGGGGCGGTTGGCGCAGGGGCGACGGTTTGCTCTTTCCGTTCAGGCATACGCCGTAAGTTGCGGCTTCGCAGTACTGAGGATGCGCTGCACCGTCGCCGTTAACGCTCCGGAATCAAACCGCGGGGGCTGAAACGGAGGACCAGCAGCATCAGCACGCCCATTGTAAAAAGGCGCATGTAGGCGGCGCTGTCGACGAGGTGCGATTTGAACGCGCCCTCCGGGAGTCCAGCGGTTGCCGTGCCGATCAGCCATTGCCCAACGGGCTCGACCTGCACCCAGAGGAACCAGATCAGGAAACCGCCCAGAACCGCGCCGTAATTGTTGCCCGATCCGCCGACGATCACCATGACCCAGACGAGGAAGGTAAAGCGCAGCGGCTGATATGTGCCCGGCACCAACTGCCCATCCAGCGTCGTCATCATCGCCCCCGCAACGCCGCAGATTGCAGAGCCGAGGATAAAGATCTGGAGATGCCGACGAGTCACGTTCTTGCCCATGGCGGCGGCGGCGGTTTCGTTGTCGCGGATCGCGCGCATCATCCGACCCCAAGGGGACCGCAACGCCAATTGCATCAGGACCAGCAGGATCACCAAGACGACGGTGAACAGCAGAGAATAGCCCAGCTTGACCGTTAGCGTGGAGGCTGTGACCGGATCGACGAAACGCTCTGCAAAACTGGCCCTTTCCTGCAGCTCGATCGCTGTGGGCAAGGGGGAGGGCACGCCGATCACGTTTTTCACGCCGCGCGCCAGCCAATCCTCGTTCTTCATCACGGCCAGAATGATCTCGGCGATCCCGAGGGTCGCGATAGCCAGATAGTCGGAGCGCAGGCCAAGCGCGGTCTTGCCGATGATCCACGCCGCACCTGCGGCCAGAACGCCGCCGATGGGCCAAGCCACCAATGCGGGCAGACCAAGACCGCCGAGATGGCCTTGCAACGCAGGGTTGACGGATTCCACTGCGTCGCGTGCTGGGTCAAAAAGCGTGCGGTAGGTGATAAAGCCCAGGACCAGGATCAGGGCGACGAGCCAGCCGCGCCAGGCCCTCGACAGCCGCCGCGATTTCCACACCCACACGGCCGCGAGGATGGTGATCAGCGCCACCACCATCGACCCTACGATGCCCGCGCCGCCAACCCGCCAGGATTCCGCGACCGGCGGCATGGCGACCAGCGCAACTGCCAGACCGCCCAGCGCAACAAACCCCATGACCCCGACGTTGAACAGCCCCGCAAAGCCCCATTGCAGATTGACACCAAGCGCCATGATCGCAGAAATCAGGCCCATATTAAGGACTTGCAAGGCCAGGTTCCAGCTTTGCATCACGCCGGTCAGGACAATCAACAAGCCGACCAGGCCGAAGAGTGAGGCATCGCGCAGCGTCATACCGATTTCCCGCTGAATAGGCCCGTGGGGCGAAAGATGAGGACCACGAGCAGGATCACAAAGGAGACCGCGAACTTGTAATCGGTGGAAAGGAGCTGCACCAAACTGTCAGGTTCCCACCGTTCAGGTACAGCGTAAGTCACGACCTTTTTCCAGGCGTAGGTGATCATCACCTCGGAAAAGGCGATCACAAAGCCGCCGACGATCGCGCCCAGCGGACTGCCGAGGCCGCCGACGATGGCGGCGGCAAAGAACGGCAGCAGAAGTTGGAAGTAGGTGAAGGGTTTGAACGACTTGTCGAGCCCGTAGAGCGTCCCCGCCAAGGTCGCCAGCGCCGCGACGATCAGCCATGTCACCATCACGACCCGTTCGGGATTGATCCCCGAGAGCAGGGCCAGATCCTCGTTATCAGAGTAAGCGCGCATGGATTTCCCGGTGCGCGTGCGGTTCAGAAACCAAAACAGCCAGGCGACGGCGATCACCGCGACAACGACCGTGAGGGCCTGACCCGTCTTGATGGCAAGACCTTCTTGGAGGCCCGTCATCTCTTTGAAATCACGTGCGGAAATCAGGAAACGCTCCCCATCGGCAAAGCGCTGATCGTCCGGCCCGATGATAAAGCGCACCAACCCATTGGTGACGAACATCACTCCCATGGACACGATGACCAGCACCACGGGTTTGACCTTTTGCGCGCGGTAGAACCGATAGACCAGCCGGTCGGTCCCCAGCACGAACCCCATGCAGATCAGGATCCCGAAGGGCAGTGCCAGAAGCGCTGTCGGCAATGGTCCGAAGGACACTCCCCACGATTGAAACAGCCATGTCACCAACACCACGGCCATGGTCCCGAATGCCATCGTGTCGCCATGCGCAAAGTTGGAAAACCGCAGGATGCCATAGATCAGCGTCACGCCGAGGGCGCCGAGCGCCAGTTGCGACCCATAGGCCAGTGCCGGAACCATGACGAAATTCGCGAATGCGACTAGGGCGTTAAGCAAATCCATCAGCCAACTTTCTCACAGGTGCCAAGGTAGGTGATGCTTTGCGGCCCGTCCGTGATATGCGCGGTGAAGCGCGCCGCGCGTGGCCCGGCGGAGAGCAGATAGACCGCGCCTTCGGAATGCACGAAGACAGTCAGGATGTCGCGTTCGTCGCGCTTGGCGAGGATCGGGAAGGTGCCGTAATCCGTGACCAGCTTGTCCTCACCGTTCCTGACCTCGACGGTGAAGTCGCTTGCCGCACAGGTTTCGGACTCGTAGCACTCCTGATTGAAATTGCAGGAATAATCGGCAAGGGCGGGTAGCGGTATCAGGGCCGCGATCAAGAGCATGGTCCGCATCAGAAGGTTACCTCGCAGGTCAGGAAATCGACCGCCGCGTTCGGCGCGACCACGCCGTTCGGGGTGGTATCCTGACGGATCATCAGGGCGGTGGTCTCGCCGGTCAGTGTCAGCGTCTGGATTTGATAGGAACCGATCTGCCAAAGGAAGGGGCCGGTGCGGGACAAGCCTCTGGCCTCGTTACCTTTTCCGTCAATCACTACGCCGTAAGTGCCAAGACCTGACGCGTCGATGTTATTTGGCGTGACGGTGATTTCGCGCCCATCTTGCGCGGCCTTGCACGCGCCATCCTGCGTGCAAACTGTCTGCACCTCGCATGACAAGGTCATTCGCGCGCCCTCGGCCATCATCGGCGCGGGACATGCCGCAAGAGCTAGGATTGAAAACCGCATGCTTATCCTCCCAAAAAGCTGCGGCGGACCTGTTCATCCGCCAGCAGGTCCTTGCCCGTGCCCGTATGCGCATTGGCCCCCTGAACCAGCACATAGGCGCGATCCGCGATTTCGAGCGCTTGCCGCGCGTTCTGCTCGACCATCAGGACGGGCAACCCGGTGCGCGCAATCTCGATGATCCTGTCGAAGAGCTCATCCATGACAATCGGGCTGACCCCGGCGGTCGGTTCATCCAGCATCAGCACCTTGGGCTGCGTCATCAGGGCACGCCCGACCGCAACCTGTTGACGCTGCCCGCCGGAGAGCTCTCCTGCCGCCTGAAACCGCTTTTCCCGAAGGATCGGAAATAGCTCATAAACGTTTGACATCGTTTTAGAAATGTCGTCCTCACGAATGAAGGCACCCATCTCCAGGTTTTCCTCAACACTCATTGAGGGAAAGATGTTGTTCACCTGCGGCACAAAGCCCATGCCCTGGCGAACCCGGTCCTGCGGGGACAGCGTCGTGATATCCTTTCCATCCAGCAACACCTTTCCAGAGCGCACGTCAAGCATGCCGAAAAGCGCCTTCATCGCCGTGGACTTCCCGGCCCCGTTCGGCCCGACGATCACCGCGATTTCACCCGGATTTACCGCGATGGTGCAACCGTGCAGGATGTCCGGGCCACGACCATAGCCGCCCGTCATCTCCTGCCCGATGAGAAAAGGTTGCGTCATTTCATATCCTTATGCGCGTATAGCCAGTCTAGGCGCTGTGCCTCAACGTAGCGAAGCCCGGCGTCGAATGACGCGGCCCCCGGAATAGCCTCACCCTTATCAATACCGAGGGTCCATAACGCGGCAGATAGCCAGAAACACGCCGAAGAAACCAAGAGAAACGCTATCAAGACAACACCTTGACCGCAAAAGCGCGAGCAGAGCCGCAGCGAACCTCAGACCTCATGCGACCGCGCCCTTGTTCTTGAGGCCAGTGCCGAGATAGGCTTCGATCACCTGTTCGTTCGCCTTGATCTCTGCCAGCGTGCCCTCGGCCAGGACCCGTCCTTCGGCCATGCAGATCACCGGGTCGCACAGCTTGTCGATGAAATCCATATCGTGCTCGATCACGACAAAGGTGTAGCCGCGCTCGCGGTTCAGCCGCAAAATCGCGTCAGCAATCGTCATCAGCAGGGTCCGGTTCACACCTGCGCCGACCTCGTCGAGGAACACGATGCGGGCGTCGACCATCATGGTGCGCCCCAGCTCCAGCAGCTTTTTCTGCCCGCCTGAGAGGTTGCCGGCCTTTTCATCCGCCAGATGCGCGATGGTCAGAAACTCCAGCACCTCATCGGCCTTACGGCGTAAGTCCTGTTCCTCCGAAGCGATGCGGCCACGGTGAAACCACGCATTCCAAAGGGTTTCGCCGGATTGCGAGCCAGGCACCATCATGAGGTTCTCGCGCACGGTCATCGAATGAAATTCATGCGCGATCTGAAAGGTGCGTAGCAGCCCTTTGTGGAACAACTCGTGCGGCGGCAGTCCGGTGATGTCCTCGCCCGCCATCGTAACGCGCCCGGATGTGGGCGGCAAAAGCCCCGCGATAACGTTGAACAGCGTGGTCTTGCCCGCGCCATTCGGCCCGATCAGGCCGGTGATCGACCCCTCGCGGATCGTCAGGCTGGCGCCGTCCACGGCGTGAAAACCGCCGAAATGCTTGTGAATGTCGTCAACGACGATCATGCGTGTCCCTTCCGGGTTGAGCGCGTTATGCGAGGCGCCGCTTGCCCCTTACGCCACGTGCACCTTGTGCAGACGGCCCGGATTAGACCCGGGCCGTCTGTCAGGTCGGTCTCGGATCAGCGGTAGCCGGTTGTGGCCATCTTGCCGTCTTCGAACTTGATCTCGCGGTAGGAGCCAGAGGCCTCGCCCGGTTCGATCAACTCGACATTGGTCGCGCCGACATAGTCGATCTCGGTGCCCCCTGCGAGCAGCTCAAGCGCCTTGCCCAGCTCACCGGGATAGATTTTTTCGCCCGGTGCGTTGGCAACCTCGGTGATCTTGACGCTGTAGTCGCCCGGCTCGGCGGATTTCGCGGCTTCCATTGCCAGCATCATCAGGGCGGCGGCGTCATAGCTTTCGCCGGCATAGGGACCGGTGGGGTCAAAGGCCGAACCGACCAGTTCGGCGAACTTGGCGGCGCCGGGGCTGTCGGTGCCCGGAACCTGACCGGTGGAGCCGTCAAGCTCATCCCCGAAGTTTTCCTCGAGCGCGGCCCCGATCATGCCGTCGGGCAGGTGAAAGCGGTCAAAGGCGCCGGTGTCCAGCGCGCCGCGGATGATTCCGGCGCCGCCCTGGTCGACATAGCCCGCAACCACCAGCAGGTCGCCCCCAGCCGAGGCCAGCGCCCCGACTTCGGCCGAATAATCCGCCTTGCCGTCTTCGTGTGCAGCCGAAATGGTGACTTCGCCGCCGGCGTCTTCAAAGGCTTGCTGGAAGCTGTCGGCCAGACCCTTGCCATAGTCGTTGTTGGTGTAAGTCAGCGCGACCGACTTGACCCCCATGTCCATCAACGCTTCGGTCATCACGACACCCTGACGCGCATCCGAAGGCGAGGTGCGGAAGAACAAGCCGTTGTCCTCGACCTCCGACAGGCCCGGCGACGTGGCCGAGGGCGAGATCATCACCATGCCGTTCGGCACAGCGACATTGGTCAGAACCGCGCCGGTCACGCCCGAGCAATCCGCGCCCATGATTGCCTTGACGCCATCCGAGGTGATCATCCGCTCGGCCGCCGCAGTGGCCGCCCCGGAATCGACGCAGGTGGAATCCGCGCGCACCGCCGAAACCTTTGCGCCGCCCAGCAGTTTGCCGCTTTCGTTCACTTCGTCGATCGCGAGTTCAGCGCTTGCTGCCATCGAGGGGGTCAGCGATTCAATCGGGCCGGTAAAGCCCAACAGAATGCCGATCTTCACTTCGCTCATGTGGCTTTCCGCCTGGGCTGCGGCTGTCAAGGCGGTCAGCGCCGCGCCGGCCAAAAGAATTTTTTTCATGGTATATCTCCCTTATTGGAACGGTAACCTTGCGCGATGCTATGCGGGTGTTTGCCAAAAGGAAAGTACCCGTGAACACGGTTGCGGTTGGGTCAAGCAGCGCTAGCTCCCTCTCAAATGAAGGAGACGTCGATGATCCGATCCCACAAGTATTCCGCGCTTTTCTCGCTCTTGATAGCAGTCATGGTGAGCCAGCCCACCTCGGCTTCCGCACTTGAGACCTCGGCGGGAACGATGCGCATCGAAAAGGTTGCGTCGGGATTTTCCGGCGCCTGGTCGCTGGGCTTTCTGCCTGATGGCAGCCTGCTGGTGACGGAAAAAGAGGGCACCCTGCGGAAGCTGGGCAAATCGGGTCAATCAGTGGTGACCGGATTGCCCGAAATTCACGTCGAAGGGCAGGGCGGCTTGTTGGACGTTTTGGTACCGCGCGATTTTGCCGAGACGCGCGAGCTGTTCCTCACCCATTCGGTGCGTCAGGGTCGGGGCGCGGGCACCGCGTTGTCGCGCGGCGTGCTGTCGCCGGACGGCAGCCGTTTGACCGATGTGCGCAAGATCTTTGAGATGGCGCCGGGGTCATCGGGTGGCCAGCACTTTGGTTCGCGTCTGGTCGAAGGGCCGCGCGGCCATCTTTTCATGACCATGGGCGAACGCGGCGACCGACCGAGCGCGCAGGACCTGTCGCGCCACAACGGCAGCGTGATCCGGCTAAACCGCGATGGGTCGGTGCCGAGCGATAACCCCTTTGTCGGCGTGAACGGCGCACAGCCGGAAATCTGGTCCTACGGTCATCGCAACCCGCAGGGGGCCGCGCTGGATGGGTCTGGTCAGCTATGGATCAACGAACATGGCGCTCGCGGCGGTGACGAGGTGAACCGGGTCCGCAAAGGTGCGAACTATGGCTGGCCGGTGATCGCCTATGGGCGACACTACAGCGGCTTCAAAATCGGCGAGGGTCGCGAGAAGCAGGGGATGGAACAGCCTGTGCATTACTGGGACCCCTCAATCGCGCCCTCCGGGATGACCTTCTACGATGGTTCGGTCAGCGCCTGGCGCGGCGATGCTTTCGTCGGATCGCTGAAGTTCGACTATATCGCGCGCCTGTCCGGCTCGCCCCTGCGCGAGGTCGAGCAGATCAAAGCGCCGGAAACCGGGCGTGTCCGGGATGTTCGCACCGGACCGGATGGTGCGCTTTGGTTCATTTCCGAGAATGACGGGGCCATCTATAGAATCGTGAAATAGCATTTTTTATCAGTCGTTTGTGAGGTGCTTCTTATCAGACGGAGGAGCCTTGTTCGGTTTACATGAGGCTTGCTGAACTTACATTATAAGCTTTAGGTCTCCGCGGCCTGATCGCAGTATGTCCCACGCGGTGCACCGAGAGCCGATTAAGCCCTCACTGCGCATAAACCGCTACCCAAACAGCAAAAAGGCCCGCATCGCTGCGGGCCTTCTCCATCAATTTGCCTCACCGCCTCGGCTCAGCCGCGACGTTTCCCGCGGCGTTCACGTTTGGGGCCGGTGTCCTCACCGGTGCCGTCCGAAGCGGAGGAAAACCCGCCAAGCATTTCGGTGATCCGCTCTAGGGTGGGGCGTTCTCCACGAGGGCGATTGGACAGAGCTTCGCGCATTTTCTCCAGATGATCGGGCATCGTGCCGCAGCAGCCGCCGATGATCGTAGCACCACAATCGCGTGCCATTACCGCGTATTCGCCCATAAGCTCGGGCGTGCCATCGTAATGGATATGGCCATCCTGGTATTTCGGAATCCCGGCGTTGCCCTTGGCGATAACCGGCCGCTCGATCCCCTGCGAGGTAAAGCCGAGCACCGTACGCAGCAAATCCGACGCGCCGACCCCGCAATTCGCGCCGTAGGCGAGGGGCGGGTTGGGCAGCTTTTCGACCATCGCCACCATCGCTTCGGAGGTGACACCCATCATGGTGCGCCCGGCAGTGTCAAACGACATGGTCCCGCACCACGGCATATCGGCGAGCGCAAAAGCTTCGGCTGCGGCCTTGTACTCCTCGGGGGCCGAGATCGTCTCCAGCCAGAGCACGTCTGCGCCGCCGGCCTTCAGCCCTTCGGCTTGCTCATGGAACATCTCGACCGCCAGTTCGTGGGTCAGCGTACCCATGGGCTGCATGATGTCGCCTGTCGGGCCAACCGAGCCGGCCACCACGACCGTGCGCCCCGATGCATCCGCGACCTCGCGCCCCAGCGCGGCGGCCACCCGGTTCAACTCATGAACCCGGTTCTGTGCGTCATGCAGTTTCAGACGCGAAGCATTGCCGCCAAAGGAATTGGTCAGGAACAGGTCGCTGCCGGAATCGACGGCGAAAGCGTAAAGCTTTCTGATCTTCTCCGGCTCATCGACGTTCCACAGCTCCGGCGCTTCGCCCGAAGACAGGCCCATGTTGAAAAGGTTGGTGCCGGTTGCACCATCGGCCATCAGCCAGTCGCGGGTTTCCAACAATTTGGACAGGGCATTGCTCATCAATCTCTCCGGTCTATCGCGTCGCAGGTTTATCGCGACATAGCCTGCGGAAGGCGCCATGGAAAGGGCAGGCCGGTCGCGAACCGGGTGGAACCGACGCGTTTTCAGCCAAGCGGCTGATATGGGGCACGAAAAAGCACGGACCTTTCGACCCGTGCCCAATCTGATGCCAAACAATCCGCTGCTAGACGGAAAAGATCAGCCTTTTTCTTCCATCAACTGCGCTTTGGCGACGCCGATGAGCTGTTCGAGCTTGCTACGGACTTCGTCGGCGCTCGCGAGTGAGCCCAGATCGCCGGCAACCTTGCGCACGACGTCCTCGTGTCCGGCCTCTTCAAAATCGGCCTTCACAACCTCGCGGGCATAGGCGTCGGCATCCTCGCCGGTCTTGCCCATCAGCTCGGCGGCCCAGAGACCGAGAAGCTTATTGCGGCGCGCCTCGGCGCGGAACTGCATTTCCTGGTCGTGGGCATATTTGTTCTCAAATGCGTTTTCGCGGTCGTCGAAGGTGCTCATGGCCGGTCCCTTTGCGTAAAATTCTATCCGTTCCGATATGCCTGCGCCCGAAGGATGGCGCAAGGGTGCGCCAGGCAAGGGGCTGCGCTTGCGACAATCGCGCCCATGCACTAAGAGAGCGCGACAGACCGATGGGCCATGGACCGGCCCGAGCGAAAGGGCAGCCATGGCACGGCGCAAGAAAATCTACGAAGGCAAGGCAAAGATCCTCTATGAAGGCCCTGAGCCCGGTACAATCGTCCAGTATTTCAAGGACGACACCACCGCCTTTAACGCCGAAAAGCGCGCCACCATCGAAGGCAAGGGCGTGTTGAACAACCGTCTCAGCGAATACTTCATGATGGGTCTTGGCAACATCGGCGTGCCGACTCATTTCATTCGCCGCCTCAACATGCGCGAGCAATTGTGCCGGGCCTGCGAGATCATCCCGCTGGAGATCATCGTGCGCAACTTCGCCGCAGGGTCGCTGGCGACTCGGCTCGGGATCGAAGAGGGCACCGCCCTGCCGCGCCCGATCGTCGAATATTGCTACAAGGACGACAAGCTCGGCGATCCGCTCGTCACCGAGGAACATATCGCCGCGTTCGGCTGGGCCACCCAGCAGGACATGGACGATATCCTGAGCCTCGCTCTGCGGGTCAACGATTTCATGTCGGGCATCATGTACGGCGTCGGAATCAAGCTGGTGGATTTCAAGATCGAGATCGGCCGCGTCTATGACGGCGATTTCCAGCGCCTCATCATCGCCGATGAGATCAGCCCGGACAGTTGTCGCCTCTGGGACATCGAGTCGGGGCAAAAGCTGGACAAGGACGTGTTCCGCCGTGATCTCGGCTCGCTGACGGACGCCTATACCGAAGTTGCGCGCCGTCTGGGCGTTATCCCCAAATCCAACGGCCACGCCAAGCCGACGCTGATCAACTGAAAGGTCCCGCGATGAAAGCCCGAGTTCAGGTCATGTTGAAAGACGGAGTTCTCGACCCCCAGGGGGAGGCTGTGCGCCACGCGCTCGGCTCCCTCGGGTTTGACGGGGTCGGGGGCGTGCGACAGGGCAAGGTGATTGAGCTGGACCTCGCCGATGGCACCACAGAGGCGACCGTGCGCGAGATGTGCGAGAAGCTCCTGGCCAATACGGTGATAGAGAGCTACTCGGTCGAGTTGGGCTGACTTTGGACGTTCTGCCGACATCATGAGGGGGCGCTGCCCCCGCCCTTTGGGCCCCCCGGGATATTTATCAAACCAAAGTGGGGCTGGGCCGGACCGCTCGCAACCCCACCCATACCAGCCTTGAGGATCGCAGGTTCGTCGCGTATCAGCAGGCTAAACCTCTCAGACGGAGCATCCGCCCATGAAGGCCGCTATCCTTGTGTTCCCCGGATCGAACTGTGACCGCGATTTGCAGGTCGCGTTTGAACAGGCAGGTGCTGATGTCACCATGGTCTGGCACAAGGACCATACCCTGCCGGCGGGGACGGATATTGTCGGGGTGCCGGGCGGGTTTTCCTATGGCGACTACCTGCGCTGCGGTGCAATTGCCGCGAACTCGCCTATATGCCGGTCGCTGAAGGATCACGTTGAGCGGGGGGGCTATGCTCTCGGCGTGTGCAACGGGTTCCAGATCCTCACGGAGACGCGGATCTTGCCGGGCGCGCTGATCCGCAATGCAGACCTGAAGTACATCTGCCGCACTGTGCCACTGATCGTCAAAACGGCGGACAGCGACTTCACCCGCGATTGGTCGGTCGGGGATGAACTGCAGATCCCGATTGCACATCATGATGGCAATTACCGCGCCGACGATGCCTTGCTGAACCGCTTGCGCGAGAGCGACCGGATTGCCTTTACCTACGGCGACACGCCGAATGGATCCTCTGCCGATATCGCGGGCGTGCTGAGCGAGAACCGTCGCGTACTGGGGATGATGCCCCATCCGGAGCGCGCCTCTGACGAGGCATTGGGCGGCACGGATGGGCGCGCGATGTTCCGCACGCTGACCTCCGCGCTGATCTCCGCCTGAACCGCGTCCCGGACGCAATGCCGCGCTTGAGCGGCTGCGCCCTGTGGCGTAGCATCTGAGCATGTCAGAGACCTCACCGTCCTCTTCGTCGGCCCGTCGATCGGGAGGGCGCACGTTCAGTTGGCGCAGCCGTGTTGCGCTGGGCATTTTTGTGGTGCTTGCGGTCTCCGTCATCCTGGTGACGAACAATGCACTGACTGACCGGTTTACCCAGAACACCCGGAACCGCGCCGAATTGCGGCTGGCGCTGTACGGCGGCAACCTCGTCTCTGAGCTGCGGCGCAATTCCATTGTACCGCAGTTGCTGGCCCGCGATCCCACTCTGATCGGCGCGCTGAATTCAGCGGATTATTCGCAATCCACCCAGCGGCTGATTTCATTCGTGGACGAGATCGGCGCCGCCTCCCTGATGCTGCTGGACAAGGATGGCCGCACGGTGGCGGCGACCGACCGCAACCGACTGGGTGAGATGCACTCGGGCCTGCAGCACTTTGGTGACGCACTGGCCTCGTCCGGAACCGTCTTTACGGTCGCCGCGCGCGAGGGAGTGGGGTACCGATTTACCTATTCGCGCAAGATGGAGAGTGCCGGAACCACCGCCGGCGTCATCGTCGTCGAAGTCGATTTGCAGAAGTTCGAGCGCGCCTGGGCGGGGATCTCGGACGCGGTTCTGGTGACGGACAGCACGGGCGAGATCATCCTCGCGACCGAGCCACGCTGGCGGGGACTGACCGAAGGTGTAGCGCTGCAACGCGAACCGCCCGAAACTGCCATTCAGCGCGCGATACAGGCGACCGCGGATTGGTCGGCCCTGCCTGCGGATGCCTACGTCAAGGGTGAGGCGGTTATGCGCGTCTCGTCCCGCCTGCCGTTCCGCGGATGGCAGATCGCCAGTTTCACCACCTACGCTAGCGTTCGCGAAAAGGTGAACGGGTTTTTGGCCTTGGAGATCATGGGTTTCGCGATCCTCCTCGCGCTGGCGTTCTACGCTCTCAGCCGCAAGACCGCGCTGCGCATGGCGTTCTTCCAAGAGGAATCAGCGGAACTTCGCGCATTGAACGAAAGGCTGCAGCGAGAAATCGCCGAGCGGGAGAGGATGCAAAAGTCGCTGGATGTCGCCGAGCAGACCCTGGCCCAGTCTTCCAAACTCGCTGCTCTCGGGGAAATGTCGGCAGCCGTCAGTCACGAGTTGAACCAGCCCTTGGCAGCGATGAAGACCTATCTTGCCGGGGCCGCGCTGCTGTTGCGCCGCAATCGTCCCGATGAAGCGCTGACCTCCTTCCAGCGGATCGACGATTTGATTGGACGCATGGGCGCGATCACCCGCCAGCTGAAATCCTATGCGCGCAAGGGGGGGGACACGTTTTCGCCTGTAAACGTTGGCGATGCGCTGAATTCCGCCCTCTCGATGATGGAGCCGCAATTGCGTCAGCGTCAGGTGCGCATCACCCGCGTGATACCCGACCGCCCGGTGCGCGTCATGGCAGATCGCGTGCGGCTGGAGCAGGTTCTGATCAACCTTCTGCGCAACGCGCTCGACGCGACCTCGACCGTCGCGGACCCGGCTGTGGATGTCTTTCTTTCGGCCGGCGAGACCGCCACCGTGACAGTGCGCGACAACGGGACCGGCATCGAGAATCTCGACGATCTTTTCGAGCCGTTTTTCACCACCAAGCAGCCAGGCGATGGTGTCGGTCTGGGGCTTGCCATCTCCTCGGGTATCGTGAACGACCTCGGCGGCCGGCTCACCGCACGGAACGCAGAGGGGGGTGGGGCTGTTTTCGAGATACAACTGCCTATCTTGTCTCAAGAGGCAGATATCGAAGCGGCAGAGTAACGATCAGAACTTTGATCCTGGAGTAAGACACATGCAGAAGGCCATGAAGATCGCGATCGTCGATGACGAACAAGACATGCGTCAGTCGATCAGCCAATGGCTTGCCCTCTCGGGCTATGACACCGAAACGTTTCCCTGTGCCGAGGACGCTTTGAAATCTCTGGGGCCGGATTACCCCGGTATCGTGATTTCCGACATCCGCATGCCCGGCATGGACGGGATGCAATTCCTGCGCAAGCTTATGGGTTCGGATTCCGCGCTGCCCGTGATCATGATCACCGGCCATGGCGATGTGCCGATGGCGGTGGAGGCGATGCGCCTCGGTGCGTTCGACTTTCTGGAAAAGCCGTTTGATCCCGACCGGATGAATGTCCTGGCGAAAAAGGCGGCCAATGCACGGCGTCTGGTGATGGATAACCGCCAGTTGCGGCGCGAGTTGTCGGATGGCGGCCAGTTGATGAAGAAACTCATCGGTACGTCGCCCTCGATGGAGCGGCTGCGCGAAGATATTCTGGACCTTGGCCAGGCTGATGGTCATGTTTTGATCGACGGCGAAACAGGCACCGGCAAGACGCTGGTGGCCCATGCGCTGCACGCGGTCGGCGCGCGCGCGGGCAAGCGCTTTGTTCTTGTCTCCTGCGCTGCGATGGATGACGACGCGCTCTCCAAGCGTCTGTTCGGCCCGATGAACCCCGAAGATAGCCAATTGCCCGCCGTCGAAGAGGCGCGCGGTGGTACGCTCGTCCTCGAAGACGTTGAGGCGATGAGCGACGCGGTTCAGGGCAAGCTGCTGAACATGATCAACGAGCAGGGCACGCCGGGCGAGACCCGGATTGTCGCGATCTGTAACATGCAGGAGGCCGACCGAACCTGCGAGGACGCGCTGCGGTCCGACCTGTTCTACCGCCTCGCTGCCTTGCGCATCACCGTGCCGCCATTGCGCCAGCGGGGCGAGGATGTGCTGACGCTCTTCACCACCTTTACCGAGCAGTTTTCCGAGGAATACGGCTGTGACGCCCCCAAGGTCGCCGCGCAGGAGGCCGCGCAGCTCTTGCAGGCCCCTTGGCCGGGCAATGTGCGCCAGTTGATTAACGTGGCGGAACGCGCGGTGCTGCAATCGCGGCGCGGCTCGGGGACTATCGCCTCACTCTTGATGAACGAACATGACGACATGCAGTCCGTCGTCACCACCGAGGGCAAGCCGCTGAAGGAATATGTAGAGGCCTTTGAGCGGATGTTGATCGACAACACCATGCGGCGTCACAAGGGGTCGATTGCCAGCGTGATGGATGAATTATGCCTTCCGCGCCGCACGTTGAACGAGAAGATGGCAAAGTATAATCTGCAACGTTCTGATTATTTGACCTGATCGGGCGGGGCCGGACGTCGGAGAACGTGCTCTGTCGTCCGACTGTGGCAGTTGCGGCGATCTGATCAGGTCGCGCGAGGTTTCGTGCCTTGGTTGGGCCCGTCAATCTCCTTGCAACCTGGGGGTTTGTTGCCGTAGCGCGTGGCCTGCGGGGAAAAGGCGCACTTTCTCCATTGTCTTTTGACCCCTTGCGGCAGTAGTGTGGATAAATGGCGCACTGCGATCCTCGCGACTGCGCCCGAAGTTTCTCTGCCCCAATTCGTTGCAGGGACGGTCCCCACGACTGGCCCGGACTTATGGACAGACCGAATGGACCCCGAAACGGGTCTCGCAAACGCCAAGCGGCCGTGAACAAGGCTGACGAGGCATTGAACGGGCGGCATCTGCATTACACGCAGTAAGCCGCCGGAGAAGAACCGCGATGAGGCGCGACGCAATGACAGCAGGCAGGGGCAGGGCGCAGTTGCGCCGCCCCACAGCTTTGTCACGTCCCGCCCGAAATATCGCCCTTATCAGACATGTTGATTTCGCGTCGGGACCCCTTGGTCGCGGCACGGATGTGGCATGCGAATGGATACAATGGCTAAGAAAATGCTCATCGACGCCACCCACGCGGAAGAGACCCGTGTTGTGGTGGTCGACGGAAACAAGGTTGAGGAATTCGACTTTGAATCGGAAAACAAGCGCCAGCTAGCTGGCAACATCTACCTCGCCAAAGTTACGCGGGTTGAACCTTCGCTCCAGGCGGCTTTCGTTGACTATGGCGGAAATCGCCACGGCTTCCTCGCCTTCTCGGAAATCCACCCGGATTACTATCAGATCCCGATCGCGGATCGCGAAGCGCTGATGGAAGAAGAGCGTGCCTTTGCCGAAGCGCAGAAGGCTCGTGACGAGGAGGACGAAAAGCGTAAAACCACCCGCCGTCGCCGCCGTCCTGCCCAAGCCGAGAAGGTCGACGCAGAAGATGCCGTAGTATCGGGCGAAGACATTTCGGGGATGGAAACCATCGACCTCGGTGACGAGGGTGAGGGCGAAGGCACCCCCGTGCCCGAGATCGCCGCTGCCGAGGCTGAAACGCCTCAAGCAGACGCGCAGCCGGAGAGCGCTGGCGATGACACTCCGAACGCCGACGGTGAGGACGGCCTCCATACCGAGGATAGCGATGGGGACGACGACGAGGTCCAGGTGCGCGACGCCAGCGCCCTTGACGACGACATCGAGTCCGTCGCCGAAGAAGACGATCAGGAAGACATCCGCCCGATCCGCAAGCCGCGCCCGCGCCGCTACAAGATTCAGGAAGTCGTCAAGGTTCGTCAGATCCTCCTCGTTCAGGTCGTCAAGGAAGAGCGTGGCAACAAGGGCGCCGCACTCACAACCTATCTCAGCCTTGCCGGTCGCTACTGCGTCCTGATGCCGAACACCGCCCGTGGCGGCGGCATCAGCCGCAAGATCACCAATGCCGTGGATCGCAAGAAGCTGAAGGAAACCGCCTCTGAGATCGACGTGCCCAAGGGCGCGGGCCTGATCGTGCGTACCGCCGGGGCCAAGCGGACCAAGACCGAGATCAAGCGCGACTACGAATACCTCCAGCGCATGTGGGAACAGATCCGCGAGCTGACGCTGAAATCCATCGCGCCGGCTAGCATCTACGAGGAAGGCGACCTGATCAAACGCTCGATCCGCGATCTATATTCGCGCGACATCGACGAGGTTCTGGTCGAGGGCGAACGCGGCTATCGCAACGCCAAGGACTTCATGAAGATGATCATGCCGTCCCACGCCAAGAACGTGAAACATTACTCGGAGTCGATGCCGCTCTTTGCGCGCTATCAGGTGGAAACCTACCTCGGTGGCATGTTCAATCCGACGGTTCAGCTGAAATCCGGCGGCTACATCGTGATTGGCGTGACCGAGGCGCTGGTGGCCATCGACGTGAACTCGGGCCGGGCGACCAAGGAAGGCTCGATCGAGGACACAGCGACCAAGACCAATCTGGAGGCCGCCGAAGAGGTTGCGCGCCAGCTGCGTTTGCGTGACCTCGCGGGCCTGATCGTCATCGACTTCATCGACATGGACGAGCGCAAGAATAACCTCGCCGTCGAAAAGAAGCTGAAGGACAAGCTCAAGACCGACCGCGCCCGTATTCAGATTGGCCGCATCTCGGGCTTTGGTCTGCTGGAAATGTCGCGCCAGCGTTTGCGTCCGGGCATGCTGGAGGCGACGACGCAACCATGTCCTTCGTGCCATGGCACCGGCCTGATCCGGTCCGATGATTCCATGGCGCTGAACATCCTGCGCCAGATCGAAGAAGAGGGCGTGCGCCGTCGTTCGCGTGAGGTTCTGATCAAATGCCCCGTCGGCATCGCCAACTACCTGATGAATCAGAAGCGCGAGCATGTCGCGGCGGTCGAGGCGCGCTATGGCCTCTCCGTTCGGATCGAGGGCGACCCGCATCTCGTCAGCCCCGATTTCACGCTTGAGAAGTTCAAGACGGCGACCCGCGTGGTGCCGGAACCCTCTGCGGCGGTCTCCGTCTCTTCCATGCTGATGGATCAGGACGATGACCAGACCGAAGACGTGGTCGAAGATGAGGAAGAGGCCGATGTGGCCGACACGCCGGAGCCGGTTGAAACCGCCGAGTCCGACGATGATCAAAAACCCAAGAAGCGGCGTCGTCGGCGGCGCCGTCGGCGGGGCGGCAACGGTGGTGAGAACGATGACAATGGATCCGACGCAAGCGGTGAGTCCGGCTCGGATGACGTCCAGACCCCTGTGACTGCCGAGGGTGGTTCCGACGCTGATGCTGACGCAGGCCAGACGCCCGCGGAAGCCGAAGGCGAGGGTGATGAGCCAGCCGAAAAGCCCAAGCGCAAGTCGCGGTCCCGCTCGCGCAGCCGGAAGAAGACCGAAGAGCCGAAGGTCGAGGAAACGCAGTCTGAGCCTGTGGCTTCGGACGCTGGCGGGGGGGATACTCCGAACGCAGGTTTCGAGCCGGACCCGCTGCCGAATGTGCAGCCCGAGTCCCCCGCAGAGGCGCAGGCCGAAATGGTCGCCGCCGATCCCGCCGTGATGCCCGAGGTCGAACCGGTCGAAGCCACCGCTGCGCCGATCGAGACGGGCGAAACGGCGGCTGCGGACGAACTTGCCCAAGCGGCGGAAGCAGAGAAGCCCGCCAAGGCCCCGGCGCGCAGGACGCGTGCGCGCAAGCCTGCGGTGGCCGCTGCCCAATCGGACCCGGCTCCCGAACCCGCAGTGGCCGAAGGCACGACGAGTGAGGCGAACCCCGACACGGCGAGTGAGGCGGCAAGCGATATTCCCGCCGAAGCGCCTGGCGAAGCCGCGGCACAACCCGCCGAGGTGCCTGCGGAAGCGGCGGCACAGCCCGCCGAAGAAGAGTCCAAGCCCAAACGTCGTGGTTGGTGGTCGCTCAGCAAGGGCTGAGGGTCTGCGGGGCCGGGGGATGCTTCGCCCCGGCTCGCAAGGGCATCGCCCGACGCTTGAATAAGTCTTAAAAAACGCCGATCGCTTTTACTAGCGGTCGGCGTTTTTGCAATTCCACGGGGGTTACGACGGGTCTATAGCCACGGTGCTAGAGGCGTGCCAGCAGCTCCGCCTTTTTCGCCTCGTATTCGCTCTGCGTCAGGATCCCCTTGTCGAACAGCCCGGCGAGCCTCTCGATCCGGCTGAAAATCTGATCGTCGGTCATCGCCTCCGGCGCTGCCTCCGTCGCGCGTTCGGTTTGCGACCGGGGCGCCGGGTCGGGCACCCCTGCAGCCGGGGCCGGCGGTTCGGGCGTGGCCTGCGACACCTCAGGACCCGCAAAGGCTGGGTCTTGCTGTCGCTCCGGCTCCGCATCATCCCGGTCCGGGGCCTGCGTCGCGCCACTCATCTTCACCACGGGCAGGGACGACAGCATCACCAAGCCGTGCTGGCTGTTGAAGCTCAGGCTCTGATGGCCGCTTTGCGCCTGTCCGAAGCCGCTGATCTGATGGTCGCCGGTATCGTAAACGGTGATCTTGCCCGCGATATCCAACGCCAGCCGCCGCTTTTCGGGGAAGTACGCGTAGCGCATATCGTTCTGCGAGCCAACCGATGCGGGCTGGCCCAGCTCGGCCGGCCAATCAGGACCGGCGGGTACAAAAAGACTGCTGTTCGAGCCGCCGAAGGAGCCGCCGAACGAGCTGCCCGAGCCTTGGGATTGCGACTGAAACGACTGTGCCGGGGCAAAGACAGAGGTGTCGCGCACCACAGCGGCGAGATCGGCGCAAAGCGCATCTACCCGTGCCTTCAACCCGTGGTTGAACATGTCGCCAACCATCGTCATGCCGCCTTGCGACCATTGGCCCATGCCGCCGAGTTCGGGGATGTTGAACTGTGCCTGCGTGCCCTGACCGGCCGCGACGGCCTCCAGCATCTGCTGCGCGGATTGCGGGCTGATGCCGTGACGGTCGGCAATATCTGCGATGACCTTGCGGCCCTCTTCGGTCAGTCTGGTCATGATGGGATTCCTGTCACCGGGCAAGCCACGCCATAGCATCCCTCGCCGCGCGCGAACAGTCATCATAATGCGGTGTTCAGCGTCAACGGCGCCGGAACGCCTAATCCGCGCCCTTCAGCACAGTAAAGCGGCGCGCCGGCCCATCAGGACCGAGCAATTCCGTTGAAACGACCCGGTGACCGGCCTCCTGGCAGAAATGTGGGACGTCGATGACTGCCACCGGATCGTCGGTCAGGATCGTCAGCGACTGCCCCGGCGCGATCGCCTGCAACCGTTTGCGCAGACGCAACACGGGCAGTGGGCACAGCAGGCCGAGGGCGTCGATCTCTTCGCTCATGGCGGCCCGGATAGCGCGGGCGTGCGTCATAGGCAACACCTCGCAACTGGCAGGGATATTACAGCCCCCCACGCCCTTGTGAGGGGTCTGCGACACCCGGGCAGGTGACGGGCCGGAGCGGTTGGGCTAAGCCTGTGGCATGTTCGGAATAGATATCTTTGACGCGGCGCTGTTGCCTGCGATGATCGTGGCGCTGATGGCGGGGGGAATCTCTTTCCTCAGTCCCTGCGTATTGCCGATCGTGCCACCCTATATCGCCTATATGTCGGGCGTGACGCTGGGCGATCTGGGGCAGGGCGCGCGGCGCGGGCGGGCGCTGTCGACCGCCTTCATGTTCGTTCTGGGGCTGTCGACCGTCTTTTTGCTGCTGGGCTTTGCCGCCTCGGTCGTCGGGACGATGTTCCTGCAGTTTCAGGACTATTTCAATATCGGCGCAGGGATCATGGTGATGATCTTTGGCGCGCATTTCCTCGGCATCTATCGCATTGGATTTCTGGACCGCGAAGCGCGACTTGACGCTGGGGACCGGGGCGGGTCCGCCTTTGGCGCCTACGTCCTCGGGCTGGCCTTTGCCTTTGGCTGGACGCCCTGCATCGGGCCGCAACTGGGGGCGATCCTGTCGCTTGCCGCCTCCGAGGCCTCGGTCGTGCGCGGTACAGCCTTGCTGGCGGTCTACGCCGCAGGCCTCGGCATCCCGTTCCTGCTGGTCGCGGCCTTCCTGCCGCGCCTCACCGGCCCAATGGCCTGGATGAAGCGCAACATGGAGCGGATCGAGCGCATCATGGGCCTGCTCCTCTGGACCATCGGGCTGTTGATGCTGACGGGCGGTTTTTCGGCGATGTCCTACTGGCTGCTCGAAACCTTCCCCAGCCTCGCGGCGCTCGGCTGAAAGGTCTTAATCTCGCCCGGTTTTTCCGTTACATTACGGCAAAACATCAGAGGTCGAGATGAGCAGCTCACCCCCCGTCCGAACCCGCCGGGTGTTCTACATCCCCGGCTATGACCCGATTCACCCGCGGCGTTACCGCGAGCTTTACCGCAAGGAAAGCGCCGCGCAGGCCGCGATCTCCGGCTATGAGGTGACGCTGCGCCCCAAGGTGACAAAGGGGCCCTACGGCTGGCACGTCAGCGCGCAGATGGATGGCGCGGAGGTCGAAACGGATGTCGAGGTGCTCTATTGGTCCGACATCGTGCGCGACAGCATGGCGAACACGATCCCTGCGACTTATCTCTCCCTCATACGTACAGCGTCAGTCTACATCTTCAGCGGCGCGCTGTTTCGCCTGATGCGCCTGCGCAAGGGGCCGGTGATCGCCGCGCTTTACCCGGTGATGTTCCTGCTGGTGCAACTGTTGATTGCCCTCGGCTTGGGCTTGCTGGCGGTCTGGGGCGCGGCGGCGCTGATCGGATTGGTCATGCCGGGGGCTGAGCTGGTGGCATGGCTTGCCCTGCCTGTGGTCATGATCCCGGTGCTGAGGTGGTTCAAGGCCAAGGACAACAAGTTCTTTGCCTATTACCTCATGCATGATTATTCCTTTTCGGCCGGTACCTTGGGGGCCAACTCTGATGCATTGGAAGAGCGCATCGCAAGTTTCGCCGAAACCATCGCCACGGCGTTGAAAAGTGATGTGGATGAGGTGCTGGTGGTCGGTCATTCCTCGGGCGCGCATCTGGCTGTGTCGATCCTGTCGGACCTGATCCGCGCAGGAAAGGTGCGCGAGGACGGGCCGGTCCTGTCCTTCCTGTCGCTTGGGCAGGTGGTGCCAATGGTGTCGTTTTTGCCGCGCGCGCAGCGGCTGCGCGCGGACCTTGCCTATTTGTCGGCACGGGACGAACTGACTTGGGTCGACGTGACCGCGCCGGGCGATGGCTGCGCCTTTGCGCTATGCGATCCCGTGGCGGTGACGGGCGTGGCGGGGGACGACAAGCGCTGGCCGCTGGTGCTCTCCGCGGCCTTCACCCAAACCCTGTCGCCCGAGCGGTGGAAGGAACTGCGCTGGCGGTTCTTTCGCCTGCATTTTCAATACCTTTGCGCGTTCGACCGTCCCGACCACTACGATTACTTCCGCATCACCGCCGGCCCCCTTACGCTGTATGCCCGCTACAAGGACCGCGCGCCGTCGAAATCGCGGATCGAAACCCCGGTGAACCGCTATCGGAGCGTTGCGTGACCACACCGCCCAAACCCGCCGCCCGAGCGGAGCGCGTCAGCCTGTGGCGTTACGTTCGCCTGTTTCGTCAGGACATCCTGTCGGCCCAGCCCGCGCGGCTCTACCGTGCGTGGATGGCGGAGTTTCGCACGCCGTTTTTCCGGTCCTTCCTCGTGAACCAGCCGGAGCTTGTGAAAACCGTACTCAAGGACCGGCCTGACGATTTTCCGAAATCCGGGCGGGTCAGCGAAGGGTTGCGCCCCCTGCTGGGCGAGTCCGTCTTTCTGACCAATGGCGCGCAGTGGAAGCGGCAGCGGCGGATCATCGACCCGGCCTTCGAGGGCGGGCGGCTGAAGGATACCTTCCCGGCGATGTGGGCGGCGGCGGAGGCCTGTGTCGCGCGGCTCGCCACCCGCACCGATGCGCCGATCGAGATCGAGGAGGAGACCTCCCACGCCGCCGCCGACGTCATCTTTCGCACGCTGTTCTCGATCCCGATCGAACACGAGATCGCCGCCGAGACCTTTACCCGGTTTCGCGACTATCAACGCTCCTCTCCGATCCTCAACATCGCGGCCTTCATCCCGCTGCCGCGCTGGCTGCCCCGGTTTCATAGTCGCCGCACCAAAACGGCGGCGCGCGACATCCGCGCCCTGATCGCGCGGCTGACCGGCGACCGGCAGGCGATGATCGCCGATGGCACCGCGCCCGACGATCTGGCGACCAAGATCATGACGACGCCCGACCCCGAGACCGGCGCGCGCTTCACCACCGAAGAGATGGTGGATCAGGTCGCGATCTTCTTCCTCGCCGGGCACGAAACCTCGGCGTCGGCGTTGGCCTGGACGCTCTACCTGATGGCGACGCATCCCGACTGGCAGGAGAAGCTGGCCGAAGAGGCGCAGGCGCTGGATACCGATCAGGGCTTTTCGGTCATGGCGAAGCTCAAGCTCTCGCGCGATACCTTCCGCGAAGCGCTGCGCCTGTACCCGCCGGTGCCGATGATGGTGCGCGAAGCGACCTGTCCCGAGCGGTTTCGCGACCGCGTGGTGCCCAAAGGCGCGCAGATCGTGCTCAGCCCATGGCATCTGCACCGCCACGAGCGGCTGTGGGACAATCCCGACGGGTTCGATCCGGGGCGCTACCAGACCGACAATGGCCGCCGCTGCATGCGAGAGGCCTATGTGCCGTTCTCGTCCGGGTCGCGCGTCTGTCCCGGCGCAGGCTTTGCGATGGTCGAGGGGCCGCTGATCCTGTCGATGATCCTGCGCCGCTTCCGGATCGAACCGGCGGGCGAGGTGCCGGTGCCGGTCGCGCATCTGACGGTCCGCTCGCAGGCGGGGATATGGCTGCGGTTGGTGCGGCGGTGATCCCGGCGATCCATGCGCGGCGCTATTCGGGGCGCTGCCCCGGACCCCGGGATACTTAGGGCAAAGAGAAGTTCAGGCCCTGATCGTCCGGGCGAGGGCGCAGAATTGTTCGAGTGAGACGGTTTCGGCGCGGTCGGTCGGTTTGATGCCCGACGCGATAAGGCGATCCTCGATGTCCGGGGCCAGCCCCTTGAGCGCGGCGCGCAGCATCTTGCGTCGCTGGTTGAAGGCCATGGCGACCACTCGTTCCAGCACCTTCGGATCCGCCGGATAGCGCGGTTCCGGCAGGGCGGTCAAATGCACCACGGCTGAGGAAACCTTGGGCGGCGGGGTGAATGCCTCGGGCGGGAGGGAGAGGACAATGCGCGCATCGGCCCGCCAGTTCGCCAGCAGGGCGAGGCGGCCATAGGCCTTGGAGCCGGGCGTGGCGACGATGCGTTCGGCAACTTCGCGCTGGAACATCAGTGTCAGGCTTTCCCAGAAGGGCGGCCATGTCGGCGGGGTCAACCAGCGCACCAGCAGTTCGGTGCCGATGTTGTAGGGCAGGTTCGCCGCGACCCGGATCGGCGGCGTGAGATGCGCCAGCGGGTTGAAGTCGAGCGCATCGGCGTTCACCACCTGCAAGCGGTCAGGATAGGCGGCGGAGATTTCGGCGAGCGCGGGCAGGCAGCGGTCGTCCTTTTCAATCGCCAGCACGCGGCGCGCGCCCTCGGCCAGCAGGCCGCGCGTCAGCCCGCCGGGGCCGGGGCCGATTTCCAGCACGTCGCAGGTCGTCAGATCACCCGCCTGACGCGCGATCTTGGCCGTCAGGTTAAGGTCCAGCAGGAAGTTCTGGCCGAGAGATTTCCGTGCCGCCAGCCCGTGCGTGGCGATGACGTCGCGCAGCGGGGGGAGGCCGTCGATGGCGGCCATCACTCAGCGTCGGGTGATCCGCGCTTCGGAACGAAGCTGCTGCAGGTAGCCATCGGAGTAGGACGACAAGCGCCGGTTCTGGATATCCAGCGCGACGCCTTCGCGTGATACTGCGCCCGACATATCAAAGTTGCGGCCGCACAGCATCAGGAACACCAGCGTCTGCCCGTTGGAGCGGGTCAGCGCGGTGGAGACTTCGCCGGCGTCGAGCTTGGCCAGTTCCAGCGCGATGTCGGCGGGCACTTCGTTCGGTGTCTTCACGCCGCGCTCCAGCACCTCGTCGGGCTGACCCTTGGCGACGCCGTAGAGGTCATCGCAGGTATCGACGCGGGCCTTGACCTTGGCGGCCTGTGCCAGCGTGGCGGCGCTGCGGCCACCGGCCATATAGTAGGCGGCGTATTCCACGGCAGAGTAATTCGGCGCGCGCGATTTGGATTCCTTGACCTCGCGCAACAGGAAGAGAGCGATCTGGCCGTCCATCTCAACCGGTTCGCTGATCTGACCCGGACGCAGGCCCAGAATGACAGAGCGAAGCTGCGGCGACAGATTCGACGCCGGGACCCAGTTCACACGACCACCGGCGCCCGCACTCGGGGCGGAGGAATTCTCGCGCGCCGCAGCGGCAAAGCCGCTGGCGGAACCGCGCCGGATACGCTCAGCCAGCGCACGCACTTCGGCCTCGTTGCCGGGGGTGACGGGCAGGAAGATCTCGGACATCAGCACCTCGACAGCGGACCCCGAAGCCCCGCCGCTGGCCAGCGCGCGGTCGATTTCCTGTTCGGAGATGTTGATGCGGGGGCCGAACTTTGCCCGCACGACCTCGCGCCAAGCAACACCGGCGCGGACAAAGTCGCGGAAGGTTTCGGGCGCGATTCCACCTTGCTGCAGGGCTTGCAGGAATTGCTCGGTGGAGAGGTTTGCGCGGTTGGCGAACTCTTCCATGCCGGCGGCAATTGCGTCTTCGGAGGGGGTGATGCCCAGTTCCTTTGCCGCTTGCAGGCGCAGTCGGTCGTCGATCAGCTGATCCACGGCGATGGTCGCGGGATCGCCGGGCGCGCGGAAGAGGCGCAGCATCGCGACGCGTTGGTCAAGTTCGTACTTGGTCACGACCTGTTCGTTGATCTTGATCGCGGGGCTGAAATTCTGCGCATGGAGCGGCAGGGCAAGCCCGGTCACGATCAGCGAAAGGCTCAGGCAGAGGCGAAAGAAGTGGCGCATTGTCAGATCCGTTTGTTTTGTCTTGCTCGGGCGGGCCTAGCGACAGGTCCGGGACGCTCCTCCGCCCGACGTCTTGGCAGAAAAGCCGCGCAGCCCGATGGTAAAACTGAAGTTCGTGGCTGGCGTGACGATAGTGGAAGAGGTGAAGCGGCGCGAGGCCGAAAGCGCTACATCCACACATTCGTTGGAATAGACCACCCCCAGACCGGCGGAAATCGGTTCGTTCGAGGCGATATCGTAACGCGCCGACATCGTTCCACGCCAGTGCCGCGTCAGGTCGACTCCTGCGGCCATGTTCCATTCAGAGACCGAAATCGGGCGATCCTCGGCCGCGTCGGCGGTGAGCCAGACGTAGCTGGCTGTCAAATCGTAGCGCCCGGTGGCCCAATTGGCCTTGGCCTCGGCCTTGTTGACCTTAAGCGCCACGTCAAACAGGCCGCGCGCCGTCACCGTCAGGCCCGAGCGCAGCTTGAGCTGGCCGGCGATCAACAGATCCGACGTGGTGCCGCGCAAACCGGATGAGGCGGTAAAGGTCAGGTCCTGCGTCTGGCGCAGCACAGAGCCAAGGGTCAACCGCGCGTCCCAACCCTCGGGATCGACCCGTGACCAGTTCACACCGAGCGCCGCGCGCATCCCCCGTTCGCGACGGTCCGGGGCAGGGAAGCGCGACAGGCTCAGCAGGTTGCCCTCATCGAACTCGACGCGGGTGCTTTCGTCGTTTGCCACCGGCAGATTGTTGCCGCCTGTCCAGGCGAGCATCGCGACGGGCTCGACGATCTGGCTCACCCCATTGGCGCCGTGCCGGACCCAGGGCCAACGCAGGGTCAGCGCGGCCGAGGGGGTGAGCGCGCTGGCATTCGTCGGCAGTGAGGCGTCCTGTTCGGTGCGAAAGCTGTCGGCATCCAGCGCAATCAACCCTTCGGTGCGCAGACCGATCGGCAAGGTCCAGCGGTCGCGCAGGCTGAGGCTGGCGTTCAGACGCGACACATCACGACCATCCGTGATCAGGTCGGCATCGGCGGAATCAACATTGAGGTTGGAATAACGCAGGTGCGAATGGCTTTGCGCCGCGACCCGCAGTTCGCCGCCCCAACTGGGAAAAATCCGGCGCTCGTAGTCCAAGTCGGTGATCAGGGTCGGGATCGTCGCGTTGTCTTCGGTCACGCGCAGCGAATGGTAGTTGGCCAGTGCACCCGAGATATATTCGTCCCGTCGCGTGCGGGACAGGCGGATTTCACTGAACAGGCGATCCGCGTCGGAGTAACCATAGTCGGTCACATAGGCGTCGTCGTTGACCGCCTGCAGGGTGAAATCGAGGTTGAAATCACGCGCCAGATCGAAGTGCCCGAACCCTTCGATATAGGCGCGAGTCCGGTTCGGCTTTAATTCATCACGGGTCAGTCCGCCTGAAAACTCGACCCGCCCAGCGGTAAAAGCCTGCCGATAGCGCCATTCCAGAGTCTTGGTCTTTTTCGATATATACGGTGTAAGTGTGAGGTCCCGGTGATCGCCCAACTTAATGAAATACGGCAGTTTTATCCCGGTGGCGAGCTGCGAGTTACGTTTGATCGTCGGTATCAGGAACCCGGTCGCGCGCGTTTGGCTGGGATCGGGCAGCCGCATCCGGGGCAACCAGAAGATCGGCGTGCCCATGACCTCGAACCGTGCATTGTCGAAATATAGCTGCATTTCTTCGCGGTCATGGATCACGCGCCGCGCCTTGATCTGCCACAGGGGCGGACGGATGCCGCAGACCTTGCACGAACTGACCGTGGCGCGCGTCAGTTGTGCGTAGCGTCCTTCGACCCGGTCCAGCCGGGCGGCGGCCAGTTGTAATTGTTGCTCCAGCAACATTCGTGCGCCGCGGATCATGCCGTTGCGCAGGTCGCGGTCCAGATCCGCCGCGTCGGCGAGGATCAATTCGTCCATGCCGCGTGTCAGGACGATCGGCCCTTCGATCATCAGCGACTCGGCGGTGCGGTCGTAGACGACGCGGCTGGCGCGCAACCGGGCGTCGCCCTGCAGGACCTCGACAGCGCCATCCGCGACGACCCGGTCGCGGTTTTCCAGCCAGACGCGATCCGCCACCAGCATGGCGGCAGTTTCGTCCTGCTGTGCCGTGGCGAGCCCGGGTAGCAGCGCAAAGGCAAATGTCAGCGCAAGGAGGAGTCGAAGGATCATCCGTCCTCCATATGCAGAAGCAGGCCCAGCGCCAAGAGGATGGATGCGACGGGCGTCGCCCAAGCGGCCAGCGCAACCGGGATCTGTCCGCTTTCGCCGAGGATCTGGACGAAGTTACGCACGTAATAAAGGCCAAAGCCCAGCATGATCGCCGCCAGAACCGAAATCCCCGTTTTTCCGAACCTCACGTGCCGCATTGTAAAGGCTGCACCGACCAGCACCATGGCGACCAGAAACAGCGGTTGCGACAGCTCCATCTGCAACCAGACTGCGTGACGTCGGGCCGAGAATCCCGCCTCGCTTAATAAGCCGATATAGGTGGGCAGATCCCAGATCGGGATGGCCGAGGGTTCGCCGAAAGTGTCGCGGATGCGCGCTTCCGTCAGGGTCGAGGGCACCTCGATCCGCTCACGCCTTTCGGTCCGGGCTTCGGGATTCACACCCTGATCCAGCGGCCAGATGCGGGCGTCCGTCAGCTCCCAGGCGCCGTCGATCAACCGGGCAGTGCGCGCCTCGATCCGCCTGTCGGGACCGCCGCCGGGTGCGTAGCCGATCATCGTGACGTCGTAGAGCTCTGTCGCCTGGGGGTTGGCGCGCGCGGCGCGGATCACGGTTTGGCCGTCGACACCGCCCTGGCGCAGCCAGAACCCCTCGGCCGACAGCGAAACGACGTCGACGCCGCCCGAGCGATAGGTTTCCAGCAGCACCGTATAGCGTTTGGACGTTGCCGCCACGATTGGATTGACCGTCGCCACCGCGATGAGGCCCAACAGGAACGTCATTATGACCGGCGAGACCAGTGCGCGCAGCGCCGAGCGGCCAGAGGCGCGCACCACGACCAATTCGGATGACCGCGCAAGCCCGAGAAACAGCGTGACCGTCGCGAGGATAATCACAAGCGGCAGGATGGTGTAGATCGCTTGTGGCGCGTTCAGCAGCACCAGCCCGACAACCTGGGAAAAGGTAGCGTCGGTCGCGGCGAGACGACGCAGGTGTTCCACGAGGTCGATCAGCATCGACATCAGCAGAAAGACCAGCAAAAGGCCCAGGAACATGCGTAGAAAACGCCGCGCAAAATAAAGGTTAAGGATCACGGTGCCACCTGCACCGGCGCTCTGCGGCGCCTGAACCATTTTTCATTGCTCCGCGTCGCGACCCACAGCATTCCGAACCCCAAGGCAAAGCCCGCAAGGGGCGTCGAATAGATCAGTGGCCAGAGGGCGGGATCGTCGCGCACGGGCTCCGAGGCCAAACCTTCGACCGCCTTCACCACGAGCAACAGGACGATGGCCAAAACGATCTGTCGCCAGACCCCGAAGCGGGAAAATCCCCCGGTCAACAATGTCGCAAATCCGATCAGCGCCGCCGCCATGCAGACGAAGGCCTGAGAGATGCGGAAATGGGCCTCTTCAACCACCTGACCCATGCTGGCCCCGGTCAGCTCAACCGCTTCTTGCGGGTTGGTAAATAGCATCCAGGTCGAGAGGTAGCGCACATGGATAAAGGGCAGGGCATCGCCCCCCAGCAGCCGCCCGACATCATAGGTGAAATCTTCGAAATGGGTGGTGAAGAGGCGCTGGCTGTCGCTGCTCAGGGTCTGCGCCAGCCCCTCCAGCATCACCAGCTTGGCCCCTCCGGCAGTCTGATCGCGATCCGCTACCAGATAAGCGCGCGCGGCGGTAAAGGTCTGCGCCGCCTCCGGGTCCCGCCGGTCCGAGAGGAAAACGTCTTTCAGCGTGCCATCGGATTCGATCTCGCGGATGTAAAAGGTGATGCCGGCCGCGGGGTGCAGGAAGGTGCCTTCGGTCAACAGCCGCGCGGTAACGTTTCGTTGCAGATCGTCCTGTCGTACCTGAAGTTGCGCCATCGATGCGGGCACAAGAAAATGCGTCATGATGGACATGATCACACCTACGATCAGCCCGAACCACAGGACGGGCCGGGCCAGTCGCCAGGGTGAAAATCCTGTGGCCTGCATGACGACCAACTCGCTCTCGCTCGACAGACGGTTGGTGACGTAGACGGCAGCGGCAAAGGTCGACATCGGCAGAACGATGCGGATCACATTTGGCAGGGAGAGCGCGGTGAATTCCAGGAACACCAATGCGGACTGACCATCCCCGATCAGCGCGTCGAATAGCCGGACCGACAGGTTAATCCAATAGATTGAAATCAGCACGAGTGAGAAGAATCCGAACAGCATCATGAATTGCGACAGGATATATCTGTCGAATCGCGCCACTCAGTCCCCCATATGCTGCGCCCGGCAGTCAGGCTGACCCATATGCTAGCGGATTCGGGCCGGGGGTAAAACTGCTATCTGGTCAAAGTGGCGGCTTGGCGCTAGCGTCCGCCGGGGCCGCGTGGATGCTAGCGCATGTCGCACGGCCCACTACCAATCGTGCAGCCCAAGGAGAGCCCGTTGACCCAATTCGCCGCCGTAACTTTTGCCGAAACCGACCTTGATTCCATCGCCGACGCCGCCGGGCGCGTGGCAGTCGTGGTCTCGCCCGATGGCAAGCTTGGCCCAAGCGCACGGCGCGTGAACAAGCTGACGCGCGGCGCGCTCAAGCGATTGGTGGAAAGCGAAGGTTTCCCCAAGGCCGAGGGAAGTGTCATCACGCTGAACTGGCCCGCCGGATTGGTCGCCGAGGCGCTGGAGATTATCGTGCTGGCCCGCCGCGCTACGGCCGAGGATGTGCGCAGCGCCGGGGCCGCACTTGGCAAGTCGCACGACACCCGCGATCTGCTGCTGCTGGGCGGCAACCTCGTGCCACTGCCGGAGCTGATCGAGGCGGCAGTGCTGCGCGCCTACGATTACACCGATCACAAGACCGAAGAGAGCAAGCCCCTCGGCGCGATCACCGTACAGAGCAACGACGCCGAGGCAACCAAGGCCGCAGCCGCCGATCTCTTGGCCGTCGCGCAGGGCGTCTTCTTTACCCGCGATCTGGTCAACGCCCCGGCGAATGATCTGACGACGAGCAGCTTTGCCGACCGCCTGTCCGAGATGAGCGCCCTCGGCCTCAAGGTCGAGGTGCTGGAGGAGGACGAATTACAACGCCTCGGCATGGGCGCGCTGCTGTCGGTCGGGCAAGGCTCTGCCAGCCCGACAAAGGTTGTCGTCATGCAGTGGAACGGCGGCGGTGACGAGGCCCCGTTGGCGCTGGTCGGCAAGGGCGTTGTCTTTGACACTGGCGGGATTTCGCTGAAACCGGCGGGCGGCATGGAAGACATGACCATGGACATGGGCGGTGCCGGTACGGTCGCGGGCGCGATGCGCGCCATCGCGTTGCGCAAGGCGCGCGCCAATGTCGTCGGCCTTGTCGGGCTGGTCGAAAACATGCCCGACGGGCTGGCGATGCGCCCCGGCGACGTCGTGACCTCGATGAAGGGCGACACCATCGAGGTGACGAACACCGACGCCGAGGGGCGGCTCGTCCTCTGTGACGTCATGTGGTATGCGCAGGACCGCTTCAAACCCGCCGGGATGATCGACCTCGCCACGCTGACCGGTGCGATCATAATCGGCCTCGGGCATCACAACGCCGGCGTCTTTTCGACCGATGATGCGCTGTGCAACGCGCTGATCGGCGCGGCGACCGACGTGGGCGAGGGCGCCTGGCGCATGCCCCTCGGCAAGGCCTACGCCAAGCAGTTGAAGTCCCGCGTGGCCGATGTGAACAACGTCGGTGGCCGCCCCGCCGGGTCGATCACCGCCGCGGAATTCCTGCGCCGCTTCGTCAAGGACGAGACACCCTGGTGCCACATCGACATCGCGGGCGTCGCCAGCGTTAAGGCCGAGACGACCTTTGCCCCCTCTGGCGGGACGGGCTGGGGGGTGCGCGCGCTGGACCGTTTGGTGCGTGAGCGTTTTGAACCCAAGGGGTAAACCGTGGGCGAGGCCTATTTCTACCACCTGACACAGTCCCCGCTGGAACATACGTTGCCGGTCCTTCTGGGCCGTGCCCGCGGGGCGGGCTGGCGCGTGGCGGTGCGCGGCACGTCCTCCGACCGGCTGGATTGGCTGGACCGCAAACTGTGGGACGGTCCGCCCGATGGCTTCCTGCCGCACGGCATTGCTGGGGGCGAGCATGATGCGCGTCAACCGATCCTGCTGACCCTGGGTGAGGCTGCGAATACCCCCGCCTGCCTGATGACCGTCGATGGCGCGGAGGTGAGCGCGCAGGAAGTCTCCACCCTCGACCGGGTCTGTGTGCTATTCGACGGCACCGATGAGCGCGCCGTGCAACAGGCGCGCGTGCAATGGAAGGCGCTGGTAGACGCCGGTTGTGGCGCGAAATATTGGTCCGAGGCTACGGGGCGCTGGGAAATGAAGGCGGAAAACCCTGCCAAGTCAACCGTGTAGAAATTTCAGTAGTTGTTGCTTACGGTGTAAGTATCAACGCACCATCGCCGATCTCGATCCGCGAGAACTGCTGTAGATACCGCATACCGAGAAGCGACAACCGCATCTCTCCGCCATTCACCATGGCCCGCACATTGTCCGACGCGACCGGCCCGATGGCCACACGATCCAGAACCACCGGCGCGATCCCGACCTCACCATTCGCACTGAAGGCGCGACCGGAATAGACCAGACCGGCGGGATCGATGCCGACCCTTTGCGCATCCGCCTGCGTCAGGACGATGTCGCTGGCCCCGGTGTCGACCATGAAGCGCAGCGGGGTGTCGTTGACCTCCGCCGTCAGGTAATAATGCCCGTCCGGGGCGCGTGGGACCGAGATCTCGCCCCCCTGCAACACCGATTGCGACGGCATCACCCGCTGGCTGATGTCGCCCCATAAACCGATCCCCGCCAGGGCCCCGACAAAGATCAACACCCAGACAGACGCCTGCTGGGCCAGCTTGCCCCAGTGTTTGCGCCCTTGAACCATCGCCCATCCGCCGACCGCGACCAGTAGCAGCACGAGATAGGCGAGATTCATGATCGTATTTGTATCCATACCTTGGATATAGGCACGGGTCGCCCCGGCGTCACCCGGCGAAGCCGAAATCCTTGAGCCCGGTCAGCACGAATTGCACCGAGAGGGCCGCCAAAAGCATGCCCAGCACTCGCGTTACTACATTGATGCCCGTGCGCCCCAACAATCGTTCCAGCAGGCCCGCCGTCAGGAAGAAGGCAAAAACCACCAGCAACACCGCTGCCGCGACGCCTACGATCGGCAGCGCGCCCAACACCCCCGGTTCCTGACCGGCGAACAGGATGACAGTGGCAATGGCACCCGGCCCGGCAATCAACGGTGTGGCCAAGGGGAAAACGGACGGATCGGGCAGGTCCTCTGGCTGATCGGCCTGACCCTCGCGCCGCTTTGTCCTTCGTTCGAACAGCATCTCGAGCGCGGTCAGGAACAAGAGAACCCCGCCCGCGATCTGGAAAGCGGGCATGGAGATGCCGACAAAGCCCATGGCTGCCTCGCCGAACACGGCGAAGAGCGCCAGCAGCAAAAGCGCAATCAGGCAGGAGCGAAGGGCGATAACGCGCCGCTCCGCTCCGGATTGTCCGGCGGTCAGCGCCGCGAAAAGCGGGGTCAGACCAATCGGGTCGATGATCACGAAAAGCGTGACGAAGGCAGAGATGTAAGATGCGCTGTCCATGACGCTTAGCCTGACCCGTCCTCAGCAATGTGGCAAGGTCGCACGGCACAGGATGCCCCGCGACTTTGCGTCAGGTTGTCCGACAAAGGCTGCGCCATGTGACAGCGCCCCCGCGACAAAGCCGGGATCAGGCCGCGTTCGACCGCTCCGCCGCTTCGAGCTTTTCCAGCGCTGTCATCCATAGTGCCTCTGCCTTGCTCATCGCGTCGCGGAGCTCGGCGTACTTCTTGTTCCAGACTTCCAGCTCACCGACCCGCGCATCCTCGTAGAGGGCATGATCCGCCAGCTTGGTCGAAAGCTTCTTTTCCATCACTTGCAGCTTGTTCACCCGGTCTTCGCACTTGCGCACGTCGGACCGCAGGGCCTGCACGGCCTCTCGGGTAATGCGCTTGGGTTTTTCCTTCTTGGGTTCAGACTTTTGCGGGCCGGAGTTCACGTTCAGCAAGAGGTTTCTGTAGGCTTCCAGATCCTCTTCGTATTGGGTGACACGACCGTCCTTGACCAGCCACAGACGATCCGCGACGAGGCTCAGCAAATGCATGTCGTGACTGACGAGGATGACAGCGCCCGTGTAGGCCGTCAGCGCCTCCACCAGCGCCTCGCGGCTTTCGATGTCGAGGTGGTTCGTCGGTTCGTCGAGGATCAGCAGATGCGGCGCATCCAGGGTCGCGAGCAACAGTGTAAGCCGCGCCTTCTGACCGCCCGACAGGCGACCCACCGCAGTCTCTGCCTGATCCGCCCCGAGGCCGAAACCCGCCAGACGCGCCCGCAGACGTGCGGGCGCCTCATCGGGCCGCTGGCGACGAACGTGTTCAATCGGTGTCTCGTCAAGGAACAGCTCGTCCACCTGATGCTGCGCGAAAAAGCCGATGCGCAGCTTGTTCGACCGCGTCATCTTGCCTTCCATCAGCTTCAGTCGGTCCGACAACAGTTTGGCGAGGGTCGATTTCCCCTCACCGTTGCGGCCCAAAAGGGCAATGCGGTCGTCCTGATCGATGCGCAAATCCAGCTTACCCAGGACCGTGCGTTCGCCATACCCGACAGAGCCGCCCTCGACCCGGATGATCGGCGGCGACAGCTCCTCGGGCGAGGGGAAGGTAAAGGCGCGCAGGGCGGCCTCGTGGGGCAGGGTGATCGGTGTCAGCTTGGCAATTGCCTTGAGCCGGGATTGCGCCTGCTTGGCTTTCGAGGCCTTGGCGCGGAACCGGTCGACAAAGCTTTGCAGATGTTCGCGCCGGGCCTCCTGCTTGCGCCCTTCGGCCATGGCGACCGCGATACGCGCGGCACGGGTCTGCGCAAAGGTGTCGTAGGGGCCGCGATAGAGCGTCAGCTTGCGGTCCTCCAGATGCAGGATCGCCCCGACGGCGCGGTTCAGCAGGCCCCGGTCGTGCGAGATGATCAGCACGGTATGGGGATATTTCTGCAGGTAATTCTCCAGCCACAACGCGCCTTCAAGGTCGAGGTAGTTGGTCGGTTCGTCCAGCAGCAGCACATCGGGTTCGGCGAACAGCACCCCGGCGAGGGCCACGCGCATGCGCCAGCCACCGGAAAAGGCCGAACAGGGCATATGCTGCTGTGCCTCGTCAAAGCCGAGACCCTTGAGGATTGCCGATGCACGGCCTTCGGCGGACCATGCGTCGATGTCGGCGAGCCGCGTCTGAATGTCGGCGATCCGCCCCGGATCGGTCGCGGTTTCGGATTCCGACAGAAGCGACGCGCGCTCTTTATCCGCCGCGAGAACGGTGTTGAGCAGCGAAACCTCGTTGCTGGGCACCTCTTGGGCAACGCCGCCGATGCGGGCCTGCTCGGGCAGGCCGATTTCGCCGGTGTCGAGCGCCAGCTCACCCCGGATCAGCTTGAACAGCGTCGTCTTGCCCGCGCCGTTGCGCCCGACGATGCCGACCTTGTGGCCCTCGGGAATCGAAACGGAGGCGTCGTCGATCAATAGACGGCCGGCGATGGAGTAGGAGATGTTCTGGATCCGTAGCATGCCGCCGCATAACAGAGGACTCGGCAGGGGGCCAGAGGGGGAAAGATGCGCTTGTCCGCAATTTTGCCAATGCTGCGCGAGATGGCGAAACCGGGCGGTCAGCGCCCGGCAATGTGTCGTCGAGCGGTGGAATTCAGCCCTTGGGATAACTTAGATCAATTCTGACGCGCACCGCTCGCTTGAACGCGGCGAGAATAGAACATATCATGAACATATGACAGCGCTCAGCCTTGATCGAAAACTCGCGATCCTTTCGGACGCGGCGAAATACGACGCCTCCTGCTCCTCCAGCGGGGGCAAACGGCGGGATTCCGCGGACGGCAAGGGCCTCGGCTCCGTCACCGGGTCCGGGATTTGCCACGCCTATGCGCCGGATGGGCGCTGCATCAGTCTGCTCAAAATCCTGATGACGAACTTCTGCATCTACGATTGCGCCTATTGCGTGAACCGGGTCAGCTCCAACGTCGAGCGCGCTCGCTTTTCCCCCGAAGAGGTCGTGACCCTGACGATGGAGTTCTACCGGCGCAATTACATTGAGGGGTTGTTCTTGTCCTCCGGCATCATCCGCAGCCCCGACCAGACCATGTCGGACATGGTGCGCATCGCGCGGATGCTGCGGAATGATCACCACTTTCGCGGCTATATCCACCTCAAGACCATTCCCGACGCCGCCCCGGAGCTGATCGAGGAGGCGGGGCTTTACGCTGACCGCCTCTCGATCAACGTCGAACTCCCGACCGATCACGCAGTGAAATCCTACGCGCCGGAAAAGGACCCCGATCAAATCCGCCGCGCCATGGGTGATGTCCGCCTGCGCCGTGAGGCAGGGAAAGAGCGCAGCTTTACCGGCAAGCGCCCCGCCAAATTCGCGCCCGCCGGGCAATCGACGCAGATGATCGTCGGCGCGGATGGCGCGGATGACCGCACGATCCTCAAGACGTCGACGCGGCTCTATTCCAGCTACAAGCTCAAGCGCGTCTATTATTCCGCCTTCTCGCCGATCCCCGACAGTGCCGCCGCGCTGCCGCTGATCAAACCGCCGCTGATGCGCGAACATCGCCTCTATCAGGCGGATTGGCTGATGCGCTTCTACGGCTTTGAGGCAGAGGAAATCGCCGGGGCGACCCGTGGCGGTAACCTCGACCTTGAGGTCGACCCCAAGCTTGCCTGGGCACTTGCCAATCGCCACAACTTCCCGGTGGATGTGAACCGCGCCGACCGCGAAACGCTGCTGCGGGTGCCGGGCCTCGGCACCCGGTCGGTCGGGCGGATCCTGACGACGCGCCGCCACCGCACCTTACGCTACGACGATCTGCGGCGCATGGGCGCGAACCTCAAACAGGCGCGCCCCTTCATCACCCTGCTGGACTGGCAGCCGCGCGCAATGACGGACGCCGTCGATCTGCGCGCCCGCTTTGCGCCGCCGCCGGAACAATTGTCGTTGTTCTGATGCGTCATGTCGCGCTGCCCGAAATTGCGACCTTCGACGCCTGGCGCGAGGCCGCGCGCGGTTTGCTGGGCGCGGAAGTTCCGCCCGAGGAGGTGCTGTGGAGCCGGGGCGAGGGCGAGGGCGATCTATTTGCCGAGCCTCTCCCGCCGGTTGAGGGCGCGCCCCTCAGCGTTCCGCGCGGTTTCGTCGATCTGGCGCGGATGGTGGTGTGGCACCGCGATCCCGAACGTTTTGCCCGGCTTTACGCGCTGCTGTGGGCCTTGCGCCGCACGCCGCGCCTGATGGACGATCGCGGCGATGCGCGCATCGCCCGACTGTCCGGCATGGCCAAGGAGGTCAGCCGGGACAAGCACAAGATGACCGCCTTCGTCCGCTTCCGCGAGATTGACGAGCCGGGCGCGAACCGCCGCCGTTTTGCCGCCTGGTTCGAGCCGTCGCATTTCATCCTTGAACCGACCGCGCCGTTTTTCACCAAGCGGTTCGGCGACATGGATTGGTCAATCTTTACCCCCGACCTCAGCGCGCATTTTAACGGGGGCGATCTGCGCCTCGCCCCCGCCGTTTCGCGCCCCGAGATTGGCGAGGACGCGACCGAGGACCTCTGGCGCACCTATTTTCGCAACATCTTCAACCCCGCCCGCGTAAAGATAAAGGCGATGCAGGCTGAGATGCCCAAGAAGTACTGGCGCAACCTGCCGGAGGCCGAGTTGATCCCCGAGATGATCGCCACCGCCCACGCGCGCGCGCGCGCCATGGCCGAGGCCGCGCCCAGCATTCCGCCCCTGCGCGCCGAGGCGATCACCGAACGGCTGAGCGAGGCGCGCAAAGTCGCGCCGCCGGTCGCGGACTGGCATCGCCTGACGGTCGAACTGCAAGGCTGTCGCCGCTGTCCTTTGTGGGAAAACGCCACGCAGGCCGTGCCGGGTGAGGGGCCGGATGATGCGCGCCTGATGATCGTCGGCGAACAACCGGGCGATCACGAGGATCTGGCAGGCCGCCCCTTTGTCGGTCCAGCGGGGCAGATGTTTGACAAGGCCGCGGCGCGTGTCGGGCTGGACCGCTCAGAGGCCTATGTGACGAACGCCGTCAAACACTTCAAATTCACACCACGCGGCAAGCGGCGCATTCATCAGGCGCCCAACCGCGGCGAGGTGCAGCACTGCCGCTGGTGGCTGGATCACGAACGACGGCTGTTGAAACCCGATCTGATCCTCGCCATGGGCGCGACGGCGGCAGAAAGCTTGACCGGGGACCGGCGCGACCTGATGCGCCGCCGGGGCAGGGTGGAGGCGACGGATGATGGCACCCCGGTTTTGCTGACGGTGCATCCCTCTTACCTCTTGCGCCTGCCTGCGGCGGAACGGCCAGCGGCAGAAGCGCTGTTCGAAGCGGATTTGCAAAAGGCGGTGGCGTTCTTGGCGGCCGCCTGAGGGACGTCGCCTGAGACGGTCAATCAGCGCGCCCGACCATGACGTCCGATTAGTGTGCGACCACGACGGCGCTGTCCCAAGCTCTCTTTTCAAACAAGGGGCGACATGCTAGGCGAGCGCCGATCCATACCGGACTGTGCTCCGGCAGCATGCATCGATGCGAACACCCTCCGCGAGGCCTAGGCTTCGCCCCCAAAGAAAAACCGCGCGGTGTCCTGCCGCGCCCTCTGAAAGAGAGACCTCAAATGGCTACCGAACGCACCCTGTCCATCATCAAGCCCGACGCCACCCGCCGTAACCTGACCGGCAAGATCAATGCCAAGTTCGAAGAGGCCGGCCTGCGCATCGTCGCGCAAAAGCGCATCCAGTTGACCCCGGCGCAGGCGGGCAAGTTCTACGAAGTTCACGCCGAGCGCCCCTTTTACGGCGAACTCTGCGACTTCATGGCATCCGAACCGGTGGTCGTTCAGGTGCTGGAAGGCGAAGGCGCAATCGCCAAGAACCGCGAAGTCATGGGCGCAACCAACCCCAAGGACGCCGCCGCCGGCACCATCCGCGCCGAATTCGCCGAATCCGTCGGTGAGAACTCGGTTCACGGCTCCGACGCGCCCGAGACCGCCAAGGAAGAGATCGCATATTTCTTCTCCGGCCTCGAACTGGTCGGCTAAGGCCTGAGGCTACCAAGCCTCGGCACGAACAAGGCCGCGTCCCCTAGGGCGCGGCCTTTTTCATGTGATCATCTGTGCAATCGCGCGGCGTGCGCATGCACCTACGTCGTGCGAGGACCAGTCTGCACGCGCGGTGAGGTCGGCCCCGTGCCGGTTTCGCCCGCACGCGGGATCGCGCGCGCATCACTCTCGGATGCCTGTGGTCCCGACCCGAAATCACCAGTCCCGTAATCACCTGATCCATGATCGACGCTATGTTCGACATGGCGTCGCATCAGCGCAACGTTCCGCATATTCGCCTTCCAGCCAACGTCGAAAAGATCACCGACCAGAGGCACGAGACCGATCAGCCAATCAACCCCGAGGTTCGCGGCCATGCGCATCAGAACGCTACGCGGAACACCCAGCCTGTGCGCCTCGGACATGATGTAGGCCGAAGGGGCAAGCGCCAGCGTATCCCCGACCCCAGGTACGATACCGAGGATACTGTCGAGGCCCAGCCGGATCTGTGTGCCCGGCACCCGCACCGCACGGTCCATGACGTGGGCAAGGCGTTCGGCGCGCGCGACCCTCTCCAACCTCGGATCGGGCACGGGACCTTTGCTGGTCTGTCTGGATGGTTCGGCGGTGTCACTCATGCGCGCGCGGGACCCCGGCTGAGGATAATATAAAGTGCGTGGATGATACCGGGAATGTAGCCGAGCAGCGTCAGCAGCAGGTTCAGCCAGAACGCGCCCCCAAGGCCCACTTGCAGAAATACGCCGAGCGGCGGAATAAAGATCGCGACGAGAATGCGGATAATGTCCATGGTCTGGTCCTTTCGATGCGGGAACGGTCGAATCTAGTTATGAAGACAACCTCAGACCCGGCATCTGGTTCCCGACCGCTCAGATATACATCACCCCTCGCGCAGGCCGAAATCCCTGAGAAAGCGGTCCAGTTCCTGCGGCAACCCCGAGACCGATCTCGCAGGCGTCGACACGCAGATCGCATCGAAGCGGGCGCGCAGATCGACCTTTTCCTGCCCCTTGCAATCGTTCCATGGACGACCCTGCAACCCCATGACAAGCGCGTAGTACCCGATGAAGTGGGGGCGCGCGCCGGATGCGATCAGACGGGTATAGGTCGCATCGGGGCCAAGCTTGCGGACCTCCTGCGCGGTGGTGATGCCTGCGCGTGCATAGCTTTCGACCGAGGCGGGGCCGACATTGCGGATATGGGTGACGGGATCGCCCATCTAGCGCAGCGCGTCGAGACCATCGAGGATCAGGGTCAGCCCGAAATCAAAATCATCGACCTCCGTGCTCTTGGCCTGCGCCAGGTCTTCTGTCCGCCGGTAAAGGCTGGGATAAGTGTCACGCGGGATCGACTTCAGCTGTTTTCTGGCCTGACGCGCAATGTCTCGTGCCCGGCCGGGTCGGGTCAGATGCTGAATTGTGAAGCCATAGATATGGTTGTCGATCGTGTTGCGCGCATGATCTGCCTGTGCGGGGGTAAAGCCGACCGCGATCAAACAGCCAAGCGTCGCGTCGAGATAGGTCATCATATTCGGCCCCGGCGCACGCGGAGCCTGAAACTGCGCAGCCGCCCAGGGGTGGCGCAGCAGAACCCTGTGAGCGGACCGGGACCGGGCGCGCATCTCGCCCTGCCAATCGAAATCCGGCGTCGGCAGGGTGATCTCTCCGGCGACGAGGTCGGTGATGCCGGCGATGATCGCCTCCTTGTTGGCGACGTGATTGTAAAGCGACATCGCCTCGACGCTCAGTTCAGCCGCCACTTTACGCATGGATAGCGCCGCCAACCCTTGCGCATCGGCAAGGGCGAGGGCGGCGCGCAGGATACGCTCGCGGGTCAGGGGTGGCCTCGGCGTGGTTTTGGTATCTGAACTCTGGGTCATAGCACTGCTTACGCTGTAAGCGCGCGCGACGGAAGTCAAGGACAACGGGGCGCGCAGGGCGGTGGTTGGCAGGGCGGTGGTTGGCCCGGTGCCGATTTCCAAGGTTTGACCCAACGTCATGCTTAGGTGTCTGGTCGAAATGGGCCGCTCGTGAGGCGCCTTCGAATCAAATTGGGGCGAATTTGACCCCGCTCGCGCAACAGTCCACACCCTGCGAGGTCACTGTCATTCGTTTCAACAGGCAAATTGCCCAAATGGGGCGGGATCACCCGTATCCGGCCCATTTTTCGCCTTATATCGGGACTTTTGCGCCAGAGCCTGTATATATGTTGGTGGGGGCCTTAGTTCTGCTACTGCAAGACGAGAGGCAAGAAGATGTCTGATTTTACCGGTTTCGAATTCAACGAGGCTGACCTGTCCAAGGACGGAGTGCGCCGCACTGGCCAGCGCGGTGCGATTGCATGCTTTACCGCAGGGACCCGTATCCTGACACCGCAGGGACAGCGCCCGGTTGAGCACCTTGTTCCCGGCGATATGGTCATGACCCGTGACCATGGGTTGCAAACCCTGCGCTGGATCGGCTGCCGCCACGTCGACACCAACGAGATCGCGGATTTCGACCAGGTGCGCCCGGTGCGGATCCGCAAAGGCGCCCTGGGCAACCAGATGCCCGACCGTGATCTGCTGGTATCGGGCGATCACCGCGTCATGGTTTCGGGACCGGGGTTCGAAGAGCTGCTGCTCGACGCCGATGAGGTCCTGGTCCCTGCCAAGCTTTTGCTGGGCCGCGACGGCGTCAGCGTGGACGAGGCGGACGCGGTCATCTATTACCACCTGATGTTCGACGAAACTGAGTTGCTGCTGAGCGAAGGCATCTGGACGGAAAGCACGCAGCCGGTCACCGGCTCGCTCGCGGGACCCGACGCAGAGGCCATCGATGAGCTGCACCGCCTGTTCCCGGAACTGAAGCTGGCCGCCGCTGCGCCCAAGATTTCGCGCCTGACGCTGGACCCGGTGCTGGCCGGCATGTTCGGTTTCACCGGTGCGACCCTGTTGACGACCCGCCCGGCCTGAGGCCGGACGGCACCTCACCGCTGCTTCGGCTCATTCGAGGCGCAGACGTGAGGGTTCTATTTATTTCCCTTTTTGCAGGACTGAACGGCGGAAGAAGGTGCGAGCTTGGGGAAAGTCATCGGCCCTCAGCCGGAGCTGTCGAGGAGGCGGACCAGACGGGTCTATGCCGCTGCCCGTGCGACCCGTCGACACCTTGGACAACCCTGCCGCCGACTTCGCTTTCTGAGTACGGCTATCTATGCGCAGGTCTCACTTGCCACAACGCAGACGTGGCATCTAGGGATGTCTCTCCCACAACCGCCGACACACCACATCGACAACGGCGTGAAGGATGACGGTCAGCACGGCCAGAACGATCAGCCCAGCGAACATCAGGTCGATCTTTACGCGGCCATTCGCCAGCAGCATGAGATAGCCAAGCCCTCGCGAGCCGCCGACCCATTCACCGATTATCGCGCCGATGGGGGCGTAGACGGCGGCGAGCCGCAGGCCCGAGGCAAAGCCGGGCATCGCCGCCGGCACCCGGATGCGCCACAGGATGCGGCTCGGTGTTGCATTCATTACGCGGGCGATCTCCAGCCAGCCCGGCGGGGTCCGCATCAGCGCATCGAAAAAGGCCGAAGTGACCGGGAAGTAGATGATGAGCAGCGCCATCGCCACCTTGGACCAGAGCCCGTAGCCCAGCCAGAGCGTCAGGATCGGGGCAAGGGCAAAGACGGGTACGGCCTGGCTGAAGACCAGCATCGGGCGCAACATGGTCCGCGCGAGCGGAGAGGCGGCAAGCAGGATTGCCGATGCGAAGCCGAGCGCCGCGCCGAGCCCGAGGCCGAGCAGAACCTCGATAGCGGTGATCAGCGCATGTTCCGCAATCAGCGCCCGGCTGGTCCAGAGGGTCGCAAAGACCAGCGTCGGTCCGGGCAGGATAAAGCGCGGCAAGTCGGCAAGGGTGACTACCGCCTGCCAGAGAAGAAGGGCGAGACACACAATGCCTGCGATCCGGGTGATCCGTTTCATTCCGACTCCATCAACAGCCGCAGCAGACGCCCCTGAAAGGCGAGGGTCTCGGGGGCGTCGTAGGGTCGGGGCGTCTGGGCCTCTGGCGGATCGACGGTGACAATGCCCCCCCGGCTCATCAGCAGGATGGTGTCGCCCAGCCGCGCGGCCTCGGCGGCGTCGTGGGTGACGTGCAGAACGGTGCGACCGGCCAGCAGCTCGGCGGACAGATCCTGCATCTGGGCCCGCGAGCGCGCATCGAGCGCCGAGAAGGGCTCGTCCAGCAGCACCACAGGCCGGTCCTCCATCAGCGTTCGGGCCAGCGCGACCCGCTGGCGTTGCCCGCCGGAAAGGGCGTGCGGTCGTTTGTCGACATGCGCTGAGAGCCCGACACGCGCCAGCACCTCACGCGCCCGGCCCCGATCCGGCCCCGTGCCCCGCAGGCGGGCGCCGAGGGTGACGTTGTCGATCTGATCCAGCCAGGGCATCAACAGATCGTTCTGCGCCATCAGGGCGACCCGTCCGTCCAGCGGTGCACCGTCGCCCGCAGACAATTCCCCCTCGAAATCGAGTTCGTCGCCGAGTCCGGCAAGCAGACGCAGAATCGAGGATTTGCCAACGCCCGAGGGTCCAAGCAGACAAGTCCATTCGCCCGCGGGCGCTGTGAGGGCCACCGGGCCAAAGATCGGTGTACCGTCAATGGTGGCGCGTCCCGCAAGGTATAATGCGGGCGCGTCGCTCATGCGCTCAGGCCCATGGCCCAGAAGTCGACCTCAAGCCGTGTCGCCGTCTCGAACCGAGCGCAGAGTCGGGGCCAGCGGGGGCTGTCCTCGGGCAATGGCCCGAGACGGCGCGCGACCGCCGCGTCGATCAGCGCGCCGACATCCTTGCAAGTGCGCTGGTAGTCCTCGCTGGCATAGGTTGCGATCCAGTCGCTGTAGGGCGTCTGCTCGGCCTCGGCCGCCAGCCGCGCGCCAATCTCGCCATAACCCAGCACGCAGGGCGCCAGGGCGGCCATCAGGTCGAGGAAATCGCCCGAATGGCCCGCGTCGAGGACGTAACGAGTATAGGCGATATTCGCCGGCGCTTCGCGCGCCGCAAAGAGCTGCGCCTCCGTGATGCCCTCGGCGGCGCAGGTCTCGACGTGAAGACGCATCTCCTCGTCCAGCAGCGCCTGAACGGTGGCGGCGCAGGCACGCATCTCGTCCAGGGTTTCGGCCTTGGTCACGGCAAGCGCCCAGGCGCGGGAAAAATGGACAAGAAAAAGGTAGTCCTGCACCAGATAACGCAGGAAGCCCTCCCTTGGGAGGGTTCCGTCGCGCATCCCCTCGACAAAGGCGTGCCGGGTGTAATCGCCCCATGCCTCGCCCGCCGCATCCCGCCATAGCGGAAAGGTCGCACCGTACCTCATTGCGCGCCCAGATCGAGTGCGAGATCGGCGACAGGACGTGTGCCCTCAACCAGCCCGGCGTCGTTGAGGAAGGCCTCGAACCGGCTGTAGCGACCAGCGTCCAGCGCCTCAGGGCGCAGGGCAAAGCGGGGGATGGTGTCGGCCCAAGCGCGTTCGTTCAGCTCGTCCTGCAACTCGACCGAGGTGGCCGAGAAGATTTCCCAGCTCTCCTGCGGGTGGTTCACGATGAACTGCGTCGCCTTTTCTGTCGCAGCGAGAAAGCGGCGGATCATGTCTTTGTCCATGCTCTGCGGATTGGCGACATAGATCAATTCGTCATAGGTCGGCACGCCTTCCTCCTCGGGGTAAAAGCAGCGGCCTTCGATGCCCTCAATCTCCATCTGGTTGAGCTCAAAGTTGCGGAAGGCGCCGATCACGGCGTCGACCTGTCCGGACATGAGTGCGGGCGAGAGGGACCAGTTGACGTTGACCAATTCAATGTCCGCGGTGCTGAGGTCGGACCGGCCGAGCATCGCGGACAGCAGCGCCTCCTCGACCCCGGCGACGGAAAAGCCGACCTTGCGGCCTTTAAGGTCCGCGATCTTCTCGATCGGCCCGTCTTTCAACACCAAAAGGCAATTGAGCGGGGTCGATACCAGCGTGCCGACGCGGATCAACGGCAAACCTTCGGCGACCTGAAGATGTAGCTGCGGCTGGTAGGAGATAGCCAGATCGGCGCGGCCCGCGGCGGCCATTTTGGGCGGATCGGCAGGATCGGCGGGGGCGATCACCTCGACCTCCAGCCCCGCCTCGGCAAAGTAGCCCTGCTCTTCGGCAATGACGATGGGCCCGTGATCGGGGTTCACGAACCAGTCAAGGATGACGGTCATCTTATCCTGTGCGGTGGCGGGTGCCACGCAGAGCGTGGCGGCCAGCGTCGCGGCGAGAAGGGCGCGGGCGGTTAGGGTGTTGTTCATAAATGGTCTCCAGTGGGGTCGCCAAGCGCGACGAGAAAAATGTCACCGTCCCAGACGTCGGACAGCCGCGCTGCCGCCGTCCAAGAGCGCAGGCCCGAGCGACAGCAAAGCACGGCGCGCTGGCCGGGGGCGGGGAGGGGCCCGCCCGGCCCGAAGGCCGTGACCGGAAGGCGCTGGGCGAAGGGGCGCGCCAAAGGCGCCTCGTCCTCGCCCCGCAGGTCGACGAGGAAATCGGCCTCGGAAATTTCGGACGCGGCGAGGAATCGGGGCTGGCGGGCCGGTTCGGGCGCGCCGTCAAAGCGGAAGCCACCGAACCGAAATGTCGCGGCGTCCACGGTAACGAGTTGACCCAAGGGCGAAGGGTCCAGACCCGCCAGCAACGCCACCGCCATCTGCGCCTGAAGCGCGCCCAAGAGGCCGACGACCGGGCCCAGCACACCGTCCTCCGCGCAGGAGCCGAGGCGCTGCGGCAGATCGGGAAAGACCGCCCGAAGGCTCGGCGCGCCGCCACAAAAGGCGCCGGCGTAGCCGTCCATCCCAACCACCGAAGCGCTGAGCAAGGCTCGCCCCGTGGTCCAGCAGGAATCGGACAGGATATAGCTCGCCGCAAAGCTGTCGGCGCAGTCGAGGACAAGGTCAACGGCATCACAGAGGGTATCGACATTGGAGGGGTCGAGCGTGGCGATCACCGGCTCCACGTGGGTTTCGGCGTTTAGCGCTGTGACGGCGGTGGCGGCGGCCTCGGCCTTGGGGCGACCGATGTCGTGCTCGCGGAACAGCGTCTGGCGGTGGAGGTTCGTTGCCTCCACCCGGTCGGGATCGACCAGCCGGATACGCCCGACCCCGGCGCCGCCGAGATATTGCAACACCGGCGCCGCCAGACCGCCCGCGCCCACCACCAGGACATGCGCCGCCCGCAGACGATCCTGTCCCTCGGGCCCGAATTCGGGCAGGGCGATCTGGCGGGCGTAACGGGTCATCGCGTCGCCTCGATCCATTGGCGCACGCGGGTTTCGGGCGCCTCGTGAAGGGTGATATCGGTGACGGCGGACACGATATCGGCGCCCGCCTGGAACGCGCCGGCCGCGCGCGCCACGTTCATCCCGCCTATGGCGACGAGGGGCAGGTCGCCGATCAACCGTTTCCATTCGGTCACACGTTCAAGGCCCTGCTGTTCCCACTTCATCTTCTTGAGGATGGTCGGATAGACCGGACCGAGCGCCACGTAGTCGGGCGATAGCGCGAGTGCGCGGTCGAGTTCGGCATGGTCGTGTGTGCTAATGCCCAGCTTCAGCCCGGCCCGGCGGATCGCGGGCAGATCGGCCTCGTCCAGATCCTCCTGACCCAGATGCACCCAACCGCAGGATTCCTCGATAGCGACGCGCCAGTGGTCATTAACCACGAGGGTTGCCCCATGGGTCCGACACAGGGCCTCTGCCCGCGCCACGAGGGGCCGCAGCTCGGCCTCCGGCAAATCTTTCATGCGCAGCTGCACCAGCTTCACGCCAAGGGGCAGGGTACGCTCCAGCCAGCCAAGGTTATCGAAAATGGGGTAAAAACGATCAAGCTTCATGACAGGAATGCCTTTCCGATCACCGGCGTGGATGGCGCAGCCATATCGCGCGGCTCCATCGGGTCGGCCTCATAGGCGAGACGCCCGGCCTCTACCGCGCGGGCAAAGCCTTCGGCCATCGCCGCGGGGTCTCCGGCCTTTGCGACCGCGGTGTTCAGCAGGACCGCGTCGAACCCCATCTCCATCGCCATCGCCGCCTGACTGGGCAGGCCGAGGCCTGCATCGATCACCATCGGCACATTGGGAAATTGCGCGCGCAACGTGCGCAGCCCATAGATGTTGGTCAGCCCCAACCCGGTGCCGATCGGCGCGCCCCAGGGCATCAGAACCTCGCAACCGACTGACAGCAGGCGGTCGGCCAGCACCACGTCCTCGGTCGTATAGGGAAAAACCTCGAACCCCTCCTCGGTCAGGATGCGCGCGGCCTCGACCAACCCGAAGGGGTCGGGCTGAAGTGTGTCGGCATGGCCGATCACCTCAAGCTTGATCCAACGTGTGTCAAAAAGCTCGCGCGCCATCTGCGCCGTCGTGACCGCCTCGCGAACGGAGTGGCAGCCCGCGGTATTGGGCAAAAGCGTCACCCCCAGATCGCGGACCAGATCCCAGAAGGCCGTGCCCGCACGTTCACCCCCCGCCTCGCGGCGGACAGAGACCGTGGCAATGCCCGCGGCAGAGCGGCGAAAGGCCTCGGCCAGCACGCTGGGCGAAGGATATTGCGCGGTACCCAGCATCAGGCGCGACGTGATTTCGGTATCGTAGACACGCATGTCAGCCTCCTTGCCGAGGGGTGACAATCTCGACCCGGTCGCCCGCGGAAAGCGTCGTCTGATCGCGCGCCGCCGCCGGAACGAAACGCTCGTTGACGGCGGTGGCGACCTTTGCGTCGCCGTAGCCGAGTTCGCCCAGCGCCGCGGCGAGCGTATCGGCCCGCACCTCGGTCGCAGTGCCATTAACCATGATATTCATGCCAGAACTCCGGTTTGCTGCCCTCCACCCCGGCCTCCACCGCCATCCGCGCCAGTGCGGGGGCAAGCAGGAAGCCGTGGCGGAACAGGCCGTTTACGTAAATCGTTTCGCCCCGCCGCACGATACGGGGCAGGTTGTCGGGGAAGGCGGGGCGCGCATCGACGCCGATTTCCACCAACTCCGCCTCGCCGAAGGCCGGATGCAGCGCATAGGCGGCCGAGAGCAGTTCAAGGACAGAGCGGACGCTGCGCCGTCGGTCGTCGCTCTCGATTTGGGTCGCGCCCAGCATGAAAAGCCCGTCCGGGCGGGGAACGACGTAAAGCGGAAAGCGCGGATGCAGCAGGCGGACGGGACGGTCAAGGCGGATATCGGTGCTGTGCAGCACCGCCATTTCACCCTTCACCCCACGCAGGTCGGGCAGGGCGTCGCGCGCAGCCAGTCCGCGACAGTCAAAGGTCAGCCCCTCGGGGCTACCGGCCTCAGCGACAAAGGTGACACCCTCCTGTTGCAGCCGGTCGCGAAGGTGGACAAGCGCGGCCCGTGGATCGAGATGCGCCTCGCCGGTGACATGCAACGCGCGGTCAAAGCGACCCGTCAAGTCCGGCTCCAGCGCGGCCAGCCCTGCGGCGTCGAGCCTCTCGTGCCCGGCGATGCGACGTGCGAAACAGTCCAACTCCCGCCGGTCGCGACCCAGCGTGACGACCACGGTTCCGCGCCGCTCGACCGTCACGCCCTGCCGCGCCCACCAATCGGCGGCCATCTGGCCCAGCCGCACGACCGGCTCCTCTGCCACCGCGCCCTCGCAGATCGGGGCAAGCATCCCGCCGGCCCACCACGAACAGCCATGCGGTCCGGGCCGGGGCGCAGGATCGCGAACCGTCACCTCGCAGCCTCTGGCGACAAGTTCCGCCGCAACGCAGAGCCCGGCAACGCCGGCCCCAAGAACGATTGCCCGTGTCATCTCCAGACCTCATGAAAATGGTGCACCGGCCCATGCCCGCCACCGATGCCCAGCCCGTCCGCCGCGCGGATCGCGCCGTGCAACCATTCCTGCGCGCGCCTGACCGCGTCAGGAAGGTCCGCCTCCTTGGCCAGTTCGGCTGCGATCGCCGAGGACAGGCTGCACCCTGTCCCATGCGTGTTGCCCGTGGAAAGACGCGGCTGTTCCATCGCCATCACGCCGGAGGCCGTCACCAGCAGGTCGATGCAGGAGGGTCCCTCCGCATGGCCGCCCTTCATCACCACCGCCCGTGCGCCCAGGGCGAGCAATGCCCGGCCCTGCGCCTCGGTTTCCTGGATGTCGCGGGCCGCGTCCCCGCCGAGGAGGCGCGCGGCTTCGGGAAGGTTCGGCGTCAGGACGTCCGCGCGCGGCAGCAGCGCCTCGATCAGCGCCGTCTCCGCCTCCTTGGCCAGGAGGGCATCGCCGGATTTTGCAACCATCACCGGGTCAAGCACGACCGGGCCAGCGTAATCCCGAAGCGCGGCGGCCACGGCCGCGACAATCTCGGGCGAGGCGAGCATGCCGATCTTGATCGCCTGAGGCGGGATATCGGCCAGAACGGCGGCGATCTGCGCCGAAACGACGGCGGGGGAGACCGCCTCGATCGCAAAGACGCCGCGCGTGTTCTGCGCCGTGATGGCCGTCAGCGCGCTCGTGCCATACACCCCGAGGGCCGAAAAGGTCTTGAGATCGGCCTGAATCCCCGCACCTCCGCCACTATCGGAGCCGGCGATTGTCATTGCGGAAGGGTGCGGCCTCATAACTTCCTCCAACGGCATCGGCAGGAGAAAGACAACGCGACAGCCAATGGCCGCGTCAGATCAAGCTCCGTTCCCTACGCCGGTATTGCCCGGATCAGGTTCGATGGGTTGGCTCGCGCCTCTCAGCCCTTGTAGGGACACCCCAACGGATTTGATCGAAAAGGTAGCAGCCCGGAAGCGGGAGTTCAACCTATGTGTCGCAGGGCGTGATCACGAATTTGGATGGGCGTGTTGGGGGAGCTTGCGCTGGGTCGGGTTTGTGGGAGAAGCTAACGCCGGCCTTTTAAGCGTCGGTGTTCTCTCAATCTGTTGCTGATTTGTTCCGAGGATTTTTGCAGCCAGCGATTGAAGATCATCGGACAGGATGAAGCCTTGGCTGAACCTGAACCCTTGCCGCTGAACGGCAAATATTTGCTGTTAGAAATGGTTGAACACAGTCGGCAAACCGGAAGGCTTGCCCGCGCGATGGGCGACAAGTGAACAACTAATCCCGGCGGTTGTATCCACAATCGCCGGATAGGCGGTCATGCGTTCAACCGCGCATGGTTGGAAATTGCGTCAATGGTTGGTGTTCAGAACTTTTACTTTCCCTGAAGATTGAGCGTTGCCGCAGCGAACAGAGCCGCTGAAACCATGCTGTCTGGCTCGGCGACCATCAAAAATGATATGACCATCTGTTGCCGCTTGTAGCGTAGCACATTCTTTGTGGGTGGGTAGACGCAAGGTCAGTCACCCGTTGTGATAACCGCCTATGTAATCGATTATGTTGCTAAAAATAGGCCGAAATGGCGGAGAGACAGGGATTCTGAAAATCTCCGCAACACCCTGTAAATAATAGAAAATATGAAATCCATAACACCAAGCACCCACAAATATACCCACATCCTTGATCGTTATGAAACGGTCTTGTCGATAAGATCGAACTTACGTTGGGTCGGCATGCAGAACAGGCATTGCCCGCCGCTGGCATCGGCCCAGACTGCACCAATCCGCCGCTTGTCGCCTTCACCTTCGTAGAGATGGCCGCCTTTGTATTCGACTACGAGAATGCGGCCATCGGTCAGCATCGCTACGAAGTCGGGATAGAACTTCTGGTGCGGCAGTTGGAGCCAGAACGAAGTTTTCTTGCCTTCCACATTCCTGATCCAGAACCGCACCTCGTCCATGGCATCGAGATAGGCGGCACAGTCGAACTCTTCGCCCGAAGGTTTCAAGTCGCCGACCAGTGGCGTGTAGTGCTTGTTGAACTTCCGTGCCCCCGCATAGGGCTGGTTGAAGGCGTATGACTGCTCGTCAAAGATCATCGCCAGGTCGGAATGCGTGGCGAAGTCTTCGGCATTGGCGGCGAACAGGGCGGAGTAGTTGCCTGTCTCCCGCTCGCCGCGCAAGTCGGTGATGAACTGGGCTATGGCGCGGCGTAGGTCGTGCTTGTTGCGGGCCAGCACATCAAAGTTGTGGCCCGATGCGATCAAGGCTTCGATTGCCTTCGTTATAAACAGGATCGCGCTTGGCTTAGTGATGTCGGGGTGTCGGATGCCGCTGTCGATGAAGTTGGCAAGCCTCGGCAGGGTCCATGCGGGTTCTTGCACCACTGCGGCGAGTTCGCCCTGAACGCGCTTGGCAAAGTCGATCTCGACCTTGCCTTTGTCCGACACATCAATCGCTCCCGATTGGCTCTCATCGACGATCTTGAAACGGGTTGTGATGTCGGACGGGTCGCATTCATCCAGCCGCCAAGGCAGATCAAGGAAATGCTCTTTGGAGAAGAGTTGAAGTTCGCCCTGCTTTCGAAAGCCCAATAAAGGCACGATGAACGGCGGCTTCTCGTCGTCCTGTGATGCGGACAGTTGATAGTTGTTCGTCTTGGCGTAAAGGCGGTCAATGGCGCGGCTGGCCTTGGGCGACTTTGCCAAGGCAAGTTGTAGCAGGTTCTTGCTCTCGCGGGTCATCGGCCCCTTGTAGGTCATTGACCGCTTCGCGGGATCGTAGGCGACGCGGTTGCGCACCGATGCGGGCAACTTCGCAATCGCCGCCTCGACCTCCTCTGCGGGTGTTTCATCTTCTACCAGCGGTTCGGATTCATGCTCGAAGTCTTCGGCGGCGTCGGCGAACCCCATGTCGCCCTGCGGTGCCACGATTTGATCGGCTTCCATCTTGTTGAAGCCTGCGCCTTCGACGAGGCCGTCTTTCAGCATCTGGGCGGTGGCGTCGAAACTCTTGGACGCGACAAATGCGTAGGCCTGATTGAGAGCGTCGCGGCGTTTGCGCTGTGCCTTGGGCATACGCAACACTCTGCCAAGGACCTGTTCAATGGCCGTCGGTGATACCTGCTCAGCAACGGAACACAGGACATATGCGAAGGGGCAATCCCAGCCTTCTTTCAACTTCGAAACGGTGATGATGTAGCGGATGCGGCAATCTGGGTCGGCAATCTCGTAGGCGTCGAGGTCTTTACGCGGGCCAGTATGCACGGCGATCTCGGCTTCCGGGATTCCCCGGTCTTTGAGGTGCTGTTCAACCTTGTCGTAGGTGATCCGCGTTGCGTCCGTCGCCGATGCGCTCTGCGCCTGCAACAGAATGATGGGGCGGATGTATTCGCCTGTTTCCGCCTGCTCTGCCTTCGCCGCTTCTTCCAATGCCTCGCGGCAATCGAAGGCCGCGCCGATGGTCTTTTGCCAGTTTGATTCCGTCGTCAGTTTGATCGGCATCTTGATCATTTCCTCCGCCTTCAACTCGGCGGCTGAAACGGAATACAGGATGTTCGATGCGTGCTTTTCACGGCTTGGGTTGTGTTCGGTCTGCGGGGTTGCTGTCAGTTCCAGGATAAGCGACGGGCTGAACCGTGCCAGCGTGTCGAAGGAAAGCGCCGTGCGGGCGTTGTGGGCTTCATCGACGATCACCATGGGCCTGTGCAGGCGCAACAGGTTCGCAAGGGATGCCACGGGGCGGCCAGCGCCCTCTACCTGCTCCAAGCGGGCTTCCTGCGCCTCAGTAAGGCCGCTGAAATGATCCATCAGGTTCCCGGCGTCCTGATAGACCTTCAACCCTTCTTCATTTGGCTTTCCATTGTCCTTCTCGCGCCGGAATGACTGGATCGTCGAGACGATGATACAAGCGCCGCCTTCGGCGTCCGCGCGGGACATGGCCAGTGCCTCGGCCTTGGTCAGGACCGACACATTCCGTCCGAAGTCCTTGGCGAGGGCCGCGCGGTAAGGGTGATCGGGGTTCTTCAAGGCGGCCACGGTCTGGTCGAGAATCGGCGTCGATGGCACGAGCCACAGGACCATGGGGTTCTTGACCTCCAAGAACTCCTGCGCGGCGATTCCGATGGCGTCTGCGCCCATCACGGTCTTGCCGCCTCCCGTCGGGATGCGCAGGCAGACATAGGGCGTGCCTTCCGCGATCACCGGGGCGTGGCGGTAGGGCATGTTCGTGGCCTTGTAGAACGCGAGGTTCGCGCCGTCGGGGCCGATGGCGTTGGCATCGCGCAGGAAAGACCGGAAACGGTCGAGTGCCGTCTGCTGGTATTCCTTTAACTCGAAGTTTGTCGCAGCCATGTCAGTTCCCCTCGATCTGGTAAGGGATCTGTTTGAAGATCACGCCTTCGGCTTTCAAGCGCTCGGCGCTGACGGTGCAGCCTTCGGCATAAACGACGCGGACGCCCTCGAAGTCGTTAGATGGCGCAGGCAGGTTCGCAAGCGCGTCAGGGGTCAGGACATTGCCCGACGCCTCGCGGGCAAAGCCCTGTTCAGCGGGCGAAAACAACAGATAGACGGCCTTGTCCTTGTGGGTGCCGATGAAGTGGTTGGAGCCATCGACCTTGGCAGGCAAGGGCGATCCGGTTTCAGAAAAGAACACATGCGCGGCAAGATCAGGGAAGATCACGCCGCCGTCGATATCGCCGAACTCGTTGAACAGCGGGGTGCCAAGGCGGCAATAGCGGAAGCCGCCGCCAAGGGGTTCAACGGGATTTTCTGGATCGCCGCCCTTGTCGTATCCGTTGATGACGCGGCGCAGGCGTTCGGCGGTGATGTCGGGGGCGATGGTTTCATCCATTTCGACAAGGATGAAGTGGCGGTTGCCGTCGTCCTGCTTATTGAGGTCAAGGACGGCGTGGCCCGTGGTGCCCGACCCGGCGAAAGAGTCCAGAACCAGGTCGCCATCTTCAACGACAAAACTGAGCAGTTCCTTTATCAATGCAGATGGCTTAGGATAATCAAACGCGCGGCGTTGACCGTGGAAGATTGCCGATATTTCGTTTGTTCCGAGTCGCCCATCCATATTTATGATGCTCGGCAACTTATCTTCATACTCGGCAGCATACAGTTTTATCTCGACAATCTTCGTGTGATCTTTGCCAAAAATGAAGCGTTCGTCTTCTTCCATCTGCCTCGCCGTTCCCTCTGGAAAACGATAACCCATAGCTGGCTGCTTGCACGGCTGGCCGGTATCTGGGTGTAAAATATCGTAGCGATAACCCTCACGGCCCGGGTTGTGGACGCTTTGGCTACCTGTGTAGATTCCGCCGCGATCAATATATTTGTAGCGGTCCAGTGGTGATAAATATGCTTTCTGCTCACGATACCAAACTCTGAACTCACGTTCCAAGTCTGCGTCATCGGAGAAAGCATTCGCCAACTCCTCCCCTTTCGCTACCAGAAGGTCTTTCACTTGGGAAACTGGCGATTTCCAAGATTTAGGAAGCGCGTCTTTCTTTCTCGCAAAGGCAACGATGTATTCATGTTCTACCACTACCCGAGTTGGATTATTGTCGGTGACATTTTTCCAAACAATCGTTCCAAGCCAGTTGGTTTTTCCGAATACATCGTTCATCACCGCCAACAGGTTTTCGACTTCATTGTCATCAAGGCTAACAAAGATCACGCCGTCTTCGCGCAGAAACTCTTTTAGCAAGCGCAGGCGCGGGTAGATCATGCAGAGCCATTTGTCGTGGCGGGACAGGTCTTCGGCTTCCTTGCCGACGACCTTGCCCAGCCACGCCTTGATCTCTGGTGAGGCAACATTGTCGTTGTAGCGCCATTCTTCGCTGCCCGTGTTATAGGGCGGGTCGATGTAGATGCATTTCACCTTGCCAGCGTAGTAGGGCAGGAGCGCCTTCAACGCCTCCAAGTTGTCGCCCTGCACCAGAAGGTTGCCCGCGTCAGGATCGCCCGCCGACAACTCGCCGTCGCAGTGGATCAAACGGTAAGGCACTTCGCGGTGATGATTGACGACGGCCTTCTTGCCGATCCAGTCCAGTGTGGGCATGTGGGGTCTCTCGCTCGTTCGCCGCCTCGGTCGGCGGCTTGTTGGTTGCGGGCACGCTACATGCGAAGGGGGCGGAAGCGCAACACATTCAAGCATTTGGCGGATAGGCCATCCGTCGCTTGCGATTTTATCTGAATTTTTCTTCCGTGTGCAGGAAAAGATTTACAAATGGTTCCTACGACCCCTAAACCAAGCACAGGAACCCACCATGCCAACCTCTTCGATCCAGCAGATTCTCGACGACGCCATCAAGTTGAAACGCGACGCCCACGGCAATCCTCGCTACTTCATCCCCGCCGCCCATATGCCTGTGGGACCGGGTGCGCAGGCTGCGACCGATGTCGGCCTCTTCAAATATCGCGGGTTCAATCTCGGCCCCGGCTTTGTCATCCAGTCCTACGATCTTGAGAGAGATATCATCAGTGTGCTGCGCGCGCTCGGCGTAAAGATTCCGAAGTAGACTGCGTGATGTCGCAACAAATGCACTATCGTTCGGGATGTTCATCCGCGCGGACGGCTTCGCGCTCTCTTTGATTCAGCTGAATCTCCGTGCCTGCGAGCGAAAAGCGGCTTTGCCCCTCAATAGGCAAAAGCCGCGCCTTCAAAGTGTCGCGTAGCCAGATCAACTCGCGAAATACGCGCCTAATCCCATACCCACGGCCAGCACGACGGCGACGCCCAAGACGAGAAAGCGGAAACTGATTTCCGCCTCGCCCTGGGCGTTGTCGGCGGGCGGTGTCATGGGCGAAGGGTGGCTGCTTAGACGGCTCGCCAGTTCCTCCATTGTCTTTTTCAGCGCTAACAGTTGCTGCGAATGGCGGCGCTGTATTTCCAGCACCTTCGCCACCCCTCCCACCGCCCGTTCGGCGTTCAGCGATGCCCCGGTCGCACTGCGCTCCGCCTTCGTCATCATGTCTTCCCAGTCGATATTCTCTTTCATTGACCTGTTCCTTTGCTTGGTTGATTTCACGGATGATCTTGTTCGCGTCGGCGCGGCTGTGGCCCTCGTCGATATGCTGCCATTCCTGTTTGCGCTCTGGCTGCTTGCCGTCGGCCTCCATTGCGCGGGCGGCAGCGCCCTCGTGGATTGTCGGGATGCGGTCGATACCGCGATCTTGAAGCGAAAGTTGGGAGATCATGGACCCCTCGCCATAGCCCCACTCGCGCATCAGCGCATTGTGGGTATCGGTCCACATCTTAGCCGTCGTCTCGACGGCATGTTTGCGTGCCATGCCGAGGGTGCTTCTGGGCCTGCCGCGTCCGCCAGATTTGACCATCACATCGAACGCCACGAGGTGGAAATGTGGGTTGCTGCGGTCGTTGCCGGTCTGGTCGTGGATCGCCGCGACATAGCCTGCGACGCCTCCTGTCAGCTCCTCGGCAAATGCCCTCACCAGAGCCTCGCGCTCCTTGTCTGTGGCTTCGACCGGCAGGGCGATGATGAACCGCTCACAGACGCGCCCTTTGCGCCTCTGTGCGGCATTCTCCGCCTCCTGCGCAGTCGCAGTATCCGACGGCTTTGTCAGGCGCTCTCGCAACACCTGACGGGCTGCCTTGGGTCGCGTGATGTAGCGCAGATGTGCAGCGGTCTGCCCGACCTCCGCTGCGCGGCTCTCGGCGGCCCGCTTCTCCGAAAAGGTCTTCACTGAATGCCGGAAAGAAAAGAGTGCCATGGTGCCCGTCGTTTGGAGTGGCGTGGATAAAAACTTAGTTTTTATCCGTTGTGCGCCTTCAACTCTCTTGGACTTAGGAACCTGAATATGAATATTGAAATGACCCAATCGCTTTCGCGCCTCATCCATCAGGCGATGCGGCACTGTCAAAGCAAGCGGCTTGTGGATTATAATCACATCCCCATGACACAAGATTTCGTCAATACTGTCGGAACGGAGATGATCGATCTCTTCGAGCGACGGATTACAGAACTGGAAAAGAAAACGCCCCCGGCTGGGTCAGGGGCGTCTTCGGGTTCATTTGGGGACAGATCCTCGCGGCAGCGGGGGCGTGGTTAGTGGATCGTCGGTGAGGCGTCAGGCGCTTTGTTCGGCGTCTGGCGCTTGGTCGCGCGGTAGTGTCCGTCCTTGTTCCGTTCGATCTCGCCCGACTTCAACAGGGCGTCGAGAACCTTGCGAACAATACGGCTCAGGCTTTCCGTGTTGTCGCGGACATTGTTGAACGGCGTGCCGGTGTTGTCGCGAATGGTTGCCGCGTCAAACCATTCATTCGGTCTTGCCGTGGCGAGTTCACCAAATACGCGCCGCAAGTCGGAAAGGCGGTCATCAGCTTGACTTGGCATGATCTGCTTTTTCTTGGTTTGCGGCGCAAGACTGCTCTTTGGTTCAAAAGGAACTGCCATGGGAACCGTGAGCAAGTCGCCTTCGCTGTCCAAGCCGCCGTCAAATGCCTGGATACGGAAAGCAATGGGTTCGCCTTTCTGGACAGACCTTTGCTTGCGTTGGGCAATGAACACGACCCCATCCGGCTGCTTTTCGTCCGCACGATGAAGTGTCAGCAATGTATCGACATTGCCCTCCATCGCCGTCGATCCGCGTGGGCGATTTCCATCATGACCCGCTGTATGATGGATGATCATCACATGCGCCCCAGTTTCGCGGGCGACTCGCTGCGCGTTGCCAATGGCCCTACCCATGTCGCGAGCGGAGTTCTCGTCGCCTTCGCCAATGCAGAGGTTGAGGGTGTCGATGACTACCAACAAGCGGTCGCAGTTGGCGGCTCTCTGGTATGCAATCAGTTCGTCAATGAACTGGTCGATTTGAACCTCGGAGCAGAGGTTGATTGGCAGCGGAAAGATGTTGAACGGACTGGCCGTCGTCATTCCTGCGTTGAGATAGGGGTGAGCGCGGTCAGCGATGCCGTTGGGGTCTTCGGCGGCGACATAAAGGACCGCAGCGCGGCAGGTCCGATAACCGGCGAAATCACGACCCTTTGCTACATGCGCGGCCACTGCGGCAATCACTGCCGACTTTCCGGTGTTTGGCGCACCGCAAAGCATGCTGACCTGACCGGCCATAAGCAGGCCCTTCACGATATATCGGCGATCCCGATTGAGCTGGTGGCCATTCACGGAGAGCAGACCCTGCCCCATGAAGACGGTCGGCATGCAGGTGGAGTTAAGCAGTTGATGAGACATAAAAGTTTCCTTCTTCTTCCGTCCGGGGCCGCACCATTGCGGGCCGGACAGGATGAAGATGGGAATCTTTCCGAGCAGGACAAAGCAAGAACATTAAAAAAGTTCGGACGGACGGACATCCCCCCTTCAGGGGGTGTCCGTCCGTCCTGATCCGGCGCCTAATCTTCGGACTCTACCGTCCGGTCGATCCTGTGTTGATTAAGCAAATCCTCGTAGGTGCCGTCCTCACCTGTCGCCCACATCCCCCAGACCTCCATCAGGTCTTCCCGCTCAACAAGATACTTGGTGCGAAGGTAAGCGCTCTCGACTTTGTTGGGGTTGCCGTGGGCCAGAACGGCTTCTTTGACTTCGCGCGACGCATCCGTGAAAATCTCGGCCCAGTCTCGATATGCGCTGCGCATGCCATGAACTGTCGCATCTGGGTAGAAACGCTTGAGCACCTTGGCCATCGTATTCTCGGATATCATTCTGGATTTCGTCCGAGATGAGAAGAAAACCAAGTCAGTGTTCTGGGGACGCTCGGCGTAAAGACCCTCCAAGAGTTGGCGAGCGGCAAAGGGCAGTGGAACTTCGTGTTCCTCGTCGGCCTTCATGTTTTCAGCCGGGATGATCCACCTTTCAAACCCTTCCGAAAACTGGCTCCATGTTGCCTTTCTCACGGCTCCTGACCGCAGCACGGTCAAGATCGTAAAGCGCAGGGCCAACGCTCCGACCCCCGGCACCTTTTCCAGTTTGCGCATCAGGTCGGGCGTTTCGTGCCATGGTATAGCCGCGAAGTTTTGCACCTTCACTTTTTTCCGTGGCAGGGCAGCCCGCACGGCCTCAACCGGGTTGGCTGCGGAACGAAACCCCTGCACATTCGCCCAGTCGAAGACGACCTTCATTCTTTGAAGCACGCGCCGCGCGGTCTCGTGCTTGTCCAGCCAAATCGGTTGAAGGACTTCGATGATGTCCTGTGTTGCGATCTCATCGACTGCTATGTCGCCGATCTTGGGGAATGCGTAGTTTTGAAGGGTCGCGAGCCACTGGTCTGTATGCTTGCCGTTGCGGCTTGAAGTCTGGATATTGAACTTGTGGTATTCAGCGGCTGCGACCTCGAACGCCATGGTCTTCTTGCGAGACTGATGAACCTTCTTCGTCGGATCGCCCCCCTTGGCGGCGATGACGCGATATTCATGGGCAATCTCACGGGCGTCGGCGAGCGACACAACCATGGCGGACCCAAGGCCGAAGTCTCGGCGCTTGCCGCGCACCGTGATGCGTAGGACCCATCGGCGCGCGCCAGAATCCGACACATAGAGATAGAGGCCCCCACCGTCCGTGTGTCGGCCCGGCGGGGCGGACCGAACAAAGGCGGCTTTCAGTTGCTTTTCGAAATGCGGCATACGCCGCTTCCCGGTCGTCAGTCGTCGCTGGATATTCATTTTGCCACCCACATTCACCCCCACATTTTTTGCACGATAGCGTGAAGGGGCGAAAAGCGTAAAGCCCTGGAAAGCCGAAACCTTTCAGTGTCCAATGAGTATAGGAACGAACGATTTGGGGGTAATGGCGGAGAGACAGGGATTCGAACCCTGGGAACCCTTGCAGGCTCAACGGTTTTCGAGACCGCCCCGTTCGACCACTCCGGCACCTCTCCGCGGGGGTCTGGGTGGTCCGTCTAAACGCGATTGTTATAGCGCGCAAGAGGCGTTTTGCATTGCGCCGTTGCAGAAATGACCTAACTTCCTGACAAGTCCAACTCACACACGCTTAACCCCGAGGTTTCTTTCCCCATGCGCTCTGTTCCTGTCCTTCGGCCTCTTGTTGCCTGCCTGATGGCCCTCACCTTGATGGTCTCGCAGGCTATCGCGGCGGATCGCGAAAAACTCAAGGCTTTCCTGACGATTACCGGTTTCGATGTCGCATTGGAAAGCATCAAGCTCTCGGCGGAGGACGCGCCGCGCATGTTGGGCCTGGAGGCCGAGGACTTTGGGGCCTCCTGGACCTTGATGAGCCGGGATGTCTTTGACGTAGCCGATATGCAGGCCGATGCGATCGAGATCTTGGGCGAGACGCTCAGCGATGAGGCGCTGGCGCATGGCGCGGAATTCTACGCGTCCGACCTCGGACAGCGTCTGGTCGAAGCCGAGAATGCCAGCCACATGCGCGACCGGGGTGACAAGCGTGACGAGGGTGGGAAGTTGCTGGCCAACCTGCAGCAGGACAACCCCGAGAGGGTCGCTATTCTGGAACGTATGCTCGACGCTATCGGATCCGAAGACCAGAGCCTGCGTGCCGCGAACGAGCTGGAGCTGCGCTTTCTCATGGCCGCGCAGCAGGCCGGCGTGATCCGCTTGCGCGTGGATGAGCAGGGGTTGCGCGCTGCGCAGGCAGAGCAGGCCGAGGAAATCAAGAAATCCATGCGTCTGTCTGGCTTGGCGTCCTCTGCCGCGACCTACCGCGACTTCAGCGACGAAGAGCTGGTGGCCTACGCCGAGGCGCTGGAAGACCCGCTGATGAAGGAGGTTTACGAGCTGATGAACGCTGTGCAGTACGAGATCATGGCCGACCGTTTCGAAGCGGTCGCGCTACGTCTCGCCGAGCTTAATCCGGGACAGGAGCTATGAGCATGCGCCGCATTCTCCTGCTCGCCCTCGCGACGGCGGTGACGGCGCCCGCGCTTGGCTATGTGGTCGGACCCCTGGCGGCGCAGGTGCTGGGCGGCGAGGTGCCCGAGGGTGCGGAGGCGCCTTCGCCAGACGCGCAATCGGCCGAGGGTCAGACGCCTGACAGCTCAATGGACACGCTGGGCCCGGACTCCCTCAACCGGATCTGGTTGGCGCTCGATCTGCCCGGCGCGCTCGACATCATGCGTGAGGAGGGCGAGGCCATGACCGACCAGATCGCCGATGACTACCTGCCCAACAGCAGCGCCTCCAGTTGGGTGAATTCAGTCGCGCGCATCTACGACCCCCAGACGATGGCCCGAGGGATGCAAGGCGCTTTCGGTGAGGATCTGGCCGGGGTTGACCCGCAGCCGGTCCTCGCGTTCTTTGAATCCGATCTCGGTCAGCGCATCATCCGGCTGGAGATGTCGGCCCGCCGCGCCTTCCTCGATGAGGACACCGAAGAGGCCGCCCGCGAACGTGTCCGCAGCGACGCGGTCCCCAGCCAGCGCGCCGAGTTGATCGAGCAGTTCATCACGGCTAACGATCTGGTGGAATACAACACCGCCGGCGCGATGAACACGAACCTCGCCTTTTTGACCGCGCTCTCGCAGGCCGAGATTTTCGAGATGTCTGAACAGGATATCTTGGCGCAGGTCTATGACGGCAGCGAAGAGAACCGGCGCGATACCGAGGAATGGCTGCGCGCCTATCTGACGATGGCCTATCAACCGCTGAGCGATGAGGAATTGGGCGTTTATATCGACTTTTCCCGTACCGAAGAGGGCCAGCGATTGAACCGTGCGCTTTTCGCAGGGTTCGGGGAGATGTACACCGAGCAATATCGTGCAATCGGCCTCGCCGTGGCACGTCAGTTGACCGCGCAGGAGCTGTGATCGCGGCGGCGCTGTCCTGAAACGGGCAGGGGGCGCCACCATGGACCAGACAATTCGTCAAATGCGCGCCTCCAATGCTCCGCAGCGCTTGACTTGAAGGGGAATCCTGCGTATCTGCCCGCATCCCGGCAGGCATTCGGCCCGCAGGGGTTTTATTCAATACGCCCGGAACGGGCGCGCAGTTCGATGGCGGGGAAATCCCGAAACGCCCGATCATGGGGGCCTCAGGACGCGGTAGACAAGGAAGACGCCCATGTTTGCGGTCATCAAGACCGGCGGAAAGCAGTATCGCGTAAAATCCGGCGATACGCTCCGCGTGGAAAAACTGGCAGCCGATGCTGGTGAGAAAATTCAGTTCAACGAAATCCTGATGGTGGGCGGCGACAATCTGGTCGTGGGCGCACCTTTCGTGAAGGATGCCGGCGTTCAGGCCGAGGTCGTTGACCAGATCAAGGGTGACAAGCTCATCCACTTCGTCAAGCGTCGCCGGAAGCACTCCTCGCAGCGCACGAAGGGCCACCGCCAACAGTTGACCCTGCTCAAGATCACCGACATCCTCGCCGATGGCGCGGAGAAGTCGGGCGTGAAAGCCGCGATCGGTGCTGGCTCTGTCTCGGGTGCCGCGATTGCCGCAGCCGCGCCCAAGGCCGAGAAGAAAGCCGACGCGCCGAAGTCAGAAGCCAAAGCTGCACCCAAGGCCGAGAAGACCGAAGCCAAGGCCGCGCCCAAGAAGGCCGCCGGCGGCGACGATCTCAAAGAGCTGTCGGGCGTCGGTCCCGCGCTGGAAAAGAAGCTGCACGAAGCGGGTGTCACCACCTTTGCCCAGATCGCCGATTGGTCTGAGGCCGACATTGCGGACATGGACGAGAAACTGTCTTTCAAAGGCCGGATCGAGCGTGAAGGCTGGGTCGAGCAGGCCAAAGCGAAGACGAAGTAAAAGGGAACTGACTCATGGCACATAAAAAAGCTGGCGGTTCATCCCGTAACGGTCGCGACTCAGCCGGTCGCCGCCTTGGCATCAAGAAATACGGCGGCGAAAACGTCATCCCCGGAAACATCATCTGCCGTCAACGCGGTACGAAGTGGTGGCCGGGCGAGGGCGTTGGTCTGGGCAAGGATCACACCATCTTTGCCACCGTCGAAGGCAACGTGAAGTTCCACAAAGGGATCAAGGGTCGTACCTTTATCTCCGTTCTGCCAATGGCGGAGGCCGCGGAATAAGCCGACCTATAGGCTGATGTGACATCAGGGGGATCGGCCAGACGCCGGTCCCCCTTTGACGTTCCGGTGCAATCCCGAAAGGACATGCGATGGATGACCTGTTGAATGAGCGCTACAAGATTCGCGGCGAAGGCCTGATCCTGCGCCCGATCTGTCGCTCTGACGCTGGCCTGGTCGAAATGTACGGCGCCGACGAACGGGTGGCGCGCATGACGACCTCGATCCCGCACCCACTGCCGCCCGGCACAACCGAAGCCTTCATCGCCCGCGCCATGGCGACCGCCGACACCGACGAAATGGTCTGGGTGATGGATGCGTCGTCCCTCGGCGGGGCCGAACTGAAAGGGCTGATCAGCCTCAAGCGGATCGAAAGCGCGGTGAATGGCCGATCCCAATCCGAGATCGGCTATTGGGTCGCGCCGGCGTGGTGGAATACCGGTGTCGCCTCGGCCGCCGTTCAGGCACTGGTGGCGGACAACCCGTTGCACAACGACACGATCTTTGGGTCGGTCTTTCAGGACAACCCGGCCTCGGCCCGCGTGCTGACCAACGCCGGATTCGCCTATGTGGGCGACGCCGAAACATTCTCTGTCGCCCGCAACAGCAAGGTGGCAACCTGGACTTACGTTCGAAAATTGAATTGAGCCGCACAGGGGCCTTACGTTAAGCCACCTTTGCGACAGGAGACAAAGATGAAGTTCCTCGATCTCGCAAAGGTCTACATTCGCTCCGGCTCCGGGGGGAACGGCTGCGTGTCGTTCCGCCGTGAGAAATACATTGAATTCGGCGGGCCGGATGGCGGCAGCGGCGGCACCGGCGGCGATGTCATCGTCGAGGCCGTCGACGGGCTGAACACGCTGATCGACTTTCGCTACCAACAGCACTTCTTTGCCCAGAACGGGCAGGGCGGCATGGGGCGGATGAAGACCGGCGCCGATGGCAAAGACATCATCCTGCGCGTCCCCGTCGGCACCGAAATCATGGAAGAAGACGGTGAGACGGTCATCGCCGACATCACCGAATTGGGCCAGCGCGTCGTACTGGCCAAAGGCGGCAACGGCGGTTTCGGCAACGCGCATTTTAAATCCTCCACCAACCAAGCGCCGCGCCGCGCCAACCCCGGTCTCGAAGGGGTGGAACGCACGATCTGGCTGCGCCTGAAACTGATCGCGGACGCGGGCCTGCTGGGTCTGCCGAATGCGGGCAAATCGACCTTCCTCGCCGCGACGTCGAACGCCCGGCCCAAGGTCGCGGATTACCCGTTTACTACGCTGCACCCCAACCTCGGGGTCGTCGGCGTGGACGGGGCGGAATTCGTCGTCGCCGACATTCCCGGCCTGATCGAGGGTGCCTCGGAGGGGCGGGGTCTGGGCGATCTGTTCCTCGGCCATGTCGAACGCTGCTCGGTGCTGTTGCACCTCGTGGACGGCACCGCGGACGAGGTGGCCGAGGATTATCGCACCATCATCAATGAACTTGAGGCATACGGCGGTGAGTTGGCCGACAAACCGCGGGTCACGGTGCTGAACAAGGTGGATTCCCTCGACGATGAGCTGCGCGAGATGCAACGCGAGTCTCTTGAGGCCGAAGTGGGTGGCCCGGTGATGATGATGTCCGGCGCCTCCGGTGAGGGCGTGACCGAGGTGCTGCGTGCCTTGCGCGCGCAGATCAGCGAGGACCGGCTGCGCCAGAAAATCGACGATGAGGGGGAGGCGGAGCCTTGGCGGCCCTGAGCGAACCCGACGCACAGACCGGCCTCGCCAACGCGCGCCGGGTGGTGATCAAGATCGGCTCTGCCCTGTTGGTGGACCGTGAGACCGGCAGCCTGCGCGCCGATTGGTTGCGCGGGCTGGCCGAGGATGTGGCGATGCTGCGCGCGCGCGGAACCGACGTGGTGCTGGTCTCTTCGGGGTCCATCGCGCTCGGGCGCGGCGTTTTGGGGCTGGGCCTTGGCGTGCTGTCGCTGGAACAATCTCAGGCCGCCGCTGCCACCGGGCAGATCGGGCTGGCCGCCGCCTACGCCGAGGTGCTGGGCGCGCATGGTCTGAAGGTCGGGCAAGTGCTGGTGACGCTGGAGGACAGCGCGAACCGCCGCCGCTACCTCAACTCACGCGCGACCTTGGACATGCTGCTGAGCCTCGGGGTGGTGCCCATCGTCAACGAAAACGACACCATCGCGACCGACGAAATCCGCTACGGCGACAATGACCGACTGGCCGCGCAGGTGGCCGTGACCGTGGGCGCAGACCGGCTGGTTCTGCTCTCGGATGTCGATGGCCTCTACACCGCGAACCCGATGATTGACCCCGCTGCCGTGCGTCTGAACGAAGTCGCGCAGATCACGTCTGAGATCGAGGCGATGGCGGGCGACGCGGGCTCCGGCCTCTCCAAGGGCGGGATGAAGACCAAAGTGCTGGCGGCCAAGACCGCGACCTCCGCCGGCTGCGCCATGGCGATCACTCATGGTTTCCAACCTCGCCCGATCGAGGCATTGGAGCGCGGCGCGAACGCCACCTGGTTCCTCGCCAAGGGCGATCCGCAGACCGCGCGAAAGGGGTGGATTGCCTCGATGAAGCCAAAGGGTAAACTGGGGCTCGATCCCGGCGCGGTACGGGCGATGCGGCAGGGCAAGAGCCTGCTGCCCGCCGGGGTCGCGCGCGTCGACGGACGCTTTGGCCGCGGCGATCCGGTTGAACTGACCGGCCCCGAGGGCGAGGTGCTGGGACAGGGTTTGACACGCTACACGTCGGAAGAGGCGCGCCAGATCGCCGGCCACCGCTCGGACGAGATCGAGGCGCTGCTGGGCTATCCCGGTCGCGCGGCACTGATCCATCGTGATGACCTCGCAATGCTGTCGTCAAATGAGTGAGAAAGGAAGCGAAATGAAAGACTTGGAAAACATTCCTGATGTCATGCGCAAGTTGGGCGAAGACGCCCGCAAGGCCGCGGCAGAGCTTGCTTTCGCCTCGCCGGATCGCAAGCATGCCGCCCTGATCGGCGCCGCCGACGAGGTCTGGAACCAGCGCAGCGCGATCATCGAGGCCAATGCCGAGGATTTGGCTTACGCTGTAGACAAGGGCCTGTCACCTGCCATGCTCGACCGTCTGGAACTGGACGAAATCCGCATTCGCGGCATCGTCGACGGGTTACGCACTGTCGCAGAACAGCGTGATCCCGTCGGCGATGTGATCGCGGACTGGGACATGCCCTCGGGGCTGAATATCCGCCGGGTCCGCACCCCGCTGGGCGTTATCGGCGTGATCTACGAGAGCCGTCCGAACGTGACCGCCGACGCCGGCGCGCTCTGCCTGAAATCGGGCAATGCGGTGATCCTGCGTGGCGGGTCGGAAAGCTTTCATTCCTCCACCGCCATTCACCACTGCCTCGTCACCGGGCTCAAACAGGCGAATCTGCCAGAAGCGGCGATCCAGCTGGTCCCGACGCGTGATCGGGCGGCTGTGTCCGAAATGCTGACGATGACGGATCATATCGACGTCATCGTGCCGCGCGGCGGCAAGGGGCTCGTCGGATTGGTTCAGCGAGAGGCGCGCGTGCCGGTCTTTGCCCACCTTGAGGGGATTTGTCACATCTACGTCGGCGCGACTGCCGATCCGGCGATGGCGCTGGAGATCGTGCTGAACGCCAAGACCCGGCGCACCGGGATCTGCGGGGCAATGGAATGCCTGTTGATCGACTGGCGGTTTTACACGCAGCACGGCGCGATGCTGACGGATGCCCTGATCAAGGCGGGGGTCGAAGTGCGCGGCGAGGGCGAACTGGCCAAGCTGGAGGGTGTGACCCCTGCGCAACCGGAGGACTTCGGGCAAGAGTTCCTCGACATGATCTGTGCGGCGAAACTGGTGGACGGGGTCGATGCGGCCATCGAACATATCCGCACCTATGGTTCCAACCATACCGATGCGATTGTGACCGAGGATCAGCAAGCGGCAGATCACTTCTTCCAGCGGCTCGACAGCGCCATCCTGATGCACAACGCCTCGACCCAGTTCGCCGACGGCGGAGAGTTTGGCATGGGCGCAGAAATCGGCATCGCCACAGGCAAGATGCACGCCCGCGGTCCCGTCGGGGCAGAGCAATTGACGAGCTTCAAGTACCTCGTCTCCGGAAAGGGTGCGGTGCGCGGTTAAGCTTGGCGCTTTTGGCCCGCTCAACCTCGCGCCTTGGTCCCAACGGCTCGTGCTGCGCCGCTAGAGTCGGATGTGCACCATGCCCTCCTCTGCGCTGACGTCCGCCGTTGCGCCCCGGTCGTTGAGCAACAGCGGCAGCATCGCGAACTGTACGTGGGCCGGCAGGATGGTCGGGGCGTTAACCGGTTGACCCGCAAGAATTTCCCACAGGTCAGGGTCAGGACGCATCGGATCGGCCGGGCCACTGATCTGCCACCCTTTTGTGCTGTGCGTCACGCTGATCGTCCCGCCACGCGGCATGCCGGATTCAAGGCAGAGGATCGCCAGAAACGCCTCCTGAACCGCGCTGCGAGGGGCGTCGCCATCGACCGACCAATCATACCGTAGCCGACCGGCGCGGGCCATATCGTCAAGGATCGACACCACCTCGGCGCGACCGAACCGCTGGCCAGTCCCGGCCATGCCGAATGCGACCCGCATGAATCGAATCCGGGCCGAGGCATTCAGCACACTGTCCTCGATCAGCGTCATTTCGGGACCCTTGCGCCCCTCCATCGCGAGCAATTCAATGCCGTTCTGAATGGCCCCCACGGGAGAGATCAGATCATGACAAATCCGCGACCCTATGAGGGCGGCCAACATTTGGCTATTAAGGATCAAGGCAGGCTCCTTTACACAATGGCCGTTTACACTTTGGCCGTCGCAAACTGATGGCCTTCGCAAACCGATGGCCACGGGACACTGGCCCCCTTACATGGGGCACGAGCACGGCCCGAACGCAATCGGCCACATCACAAAGGGCCATAACACATAACAAGACCACCCCCCCGGAAGGAGCGGCATGACCGACCTGAACGCAATTCTTGAACCCGGCATGCGTGTCACGCATCCCGAGCAGCCCGAATGGGGGATCGGTCAGGTCCAATCCAACATCGACGGACGTGTCACCGTCAACTTCCCCGAGGCGGGCAAGGTGGTGATCGACGGATCGCGGGTGGCATTAGTCCCGCATTTTGGCTAAACATGCCTGCCAATCGTCCCAAGTTTTCGACAGGTCGTGCCAGGCAGTCTGGCCACGAGTCCTTTAGATATGGTTAACAGAACGCCGAACCCCGCAGGGATTGCGCTTGAGCGCGCTGAACCCTAAACGTCCAACTGGAATAATTGCAGGCGGATCCGAATGTCCCGACCCGACCCCGGCTTCAAAGTCCGGCTCGCGCGCGATGCCGCCGACCTGGAGGCGGCTCAGCACCTGCGCTATCAGGTCTTTGTCCAGGAGCTGGGCAGCGACGGCGACATGGTCGATCACGTCGCCCAGTTAGAGCGTGACCGCTTTGATCCGTTTTTCGACCATTTATTGCTGATCAACGAGGCCCGCAGGGGGGATATTCGCGATCAGGTGGTCGGCGTTTACCGTTTGCTGAACGAAGAGGGCGCCGCCGCAGCAGGTCAGTTCTATTCCGAAAGCGAATATGACCTTTCGGCTCTGCGCACCTCGGGGCGGCGTCTGCTGGAACTGGGGCGGTCCTGTCTGCACCGGGATGCCCGCGGCGGCATGGGGATGTATTACCTCTGGTCGGCGCTGTCGAACTACGTCGCGGAGCGCGAGATCGAGGTGCTGTTCGGCACCGCCTCCTTCCATGGCACCGATATCGCATCGCTCGCCGAACCATTGTCGCTGCTGCACCATCGCCATCTTGCGCCGCCGGATTTGCGGGTGCGCACGCAGCCCGAGGCATTTCAACCGATGGACCTGATCCCCGAGGATCGGATCAACCGGGCAGCGGCGATGCGGGCCGTGCCCGCGCTGATCAAGGGCTACCTGCGGCTGGGCGGTTGCGTGGGCGAGGGGGCTTTCATCGATCACCAGTTCAACACCACGGATGTCTGCCTGATCCTTGACACCCTACGCATGACCGAAGCCCAGAGCCGACTCTACGGGCGCGAACAATGAGCTGGCATCCCGACAATGCCGAAGCTCCGCAACCGCCGCATGACGCCGCCACGTTCCTGCGTTTCACGATCCGCGCGATCCCTTTTGGCATTGTCTGTTTCGGCAGTCTCGCGGTGCTGATCCTCCTGCGCTACCCGGAGCGCTGGATCTACGGCATGCGCCGCCCCTTCACACCCTATCTGACCCAGTTCGTCTGTCGCGCCTTCTTTGCGATCACCGGCATCCGTTTCGCGGCCTCCGGGGTCCCTATGAAGACCCGCGGCGCGATCATCGCCAATCATTCCTCTTGGATCGATATTTTTACCCTGCATGTCACCAAGCGGGTCTATTACGTCTCAAAGGCCGAGGTGCGCGGATGGTTCGGCATAGGCTGGCTGGCGCGCGCGACCGGGACGATCTTTATCAACCGGGTGCGGGGCGAGGCGAAGCAGCACGAAGAAGTGCTGCGCGACCGGCTGACCCTCGGGCACAAGCTGTTGTTCTTCCCCGAAGGCACGTCAACGGATGCGATGCACGTCCTGCCGTTCAAGACAACACTGTTTGCCGCCTTCTTTGACCCGGCCTTGCGGGACATCCTGTCGGTGCAGCCGGTCTCGGTGATCTATCGCGCACCGCCGGGCAAGGAGGCGGAGTTCTATGGTTGGTGGGGCGAGATGAGCTTTGGTTGGCACCTGATCAAGGTTCTGGGCGCCGCGCGGCAGGGCAGTGTCGAGGTGATCTATCACCCCCCTTTGCGCGTCGCCGATTACCCCGACCGCAAGGCCTTGGCCCGCGCCAGCGAAGGCGTCGTGCGCCAGGGTATGCCCGAAGAGCGGCGGCTGCTTTAAAGCTTAACCTAACCCGCCGGGATCGCCGCCAGCAGGGTGCGCAGCGCCTCTGCCGGGTCGTCCTGACGCCAGATCTCTTCGCCCACGCCAAAGAAATCGGTTACGGGCGCGAGTTTGCGGATGAGGTCAACCGTCAGCCCGCCTTCGGCGACGCTGGGCAATTCGATGACCTGCGACCACCATTCCAGCGTCTCGAAATCGACCTGTTCGCCGCTGTCCAATCCCGTCTCGCCGACGGGGCCAAAGCTGATGTAATCCGCGCCGGCCTCACCCGCCGACATGCCGTCATGTCGCGAGGTGCCGCAAAAGGCGCCGACGATCGCATCCGGGCCCAACTGCTTGCGCGCCGCGCGGACCGAGCGCGCCCCGTCCAGCAGATGCACGCCGTCCAGTCCGTGACGTTCTGCCAGGAGGATATGCTGGTCGATCACCAGCGCCACGTCGCGCTGATGTGCCACGTCGCGCAACGCGTCGGCGGCGCGAATGTGATCGTCCTCGTCACGCGAGGCGAGGGCAAGGCGGACACAGGCGATCTCGGTACTGTCGAGCACCCGGCCCAGCACCTCGGGATAGACGCTGAGTTCGAACACCGGCGGCGTGATCAGGTAAATCTGTGGCTGTTCAGGTTCAGACATGGGGGAGACTCCGTCAGTTGCGGCGGTATAGCCGTGAAAGCCAGCCTGCGCAAAGGCTTGTTCCGCCCCCCTCGCGGCGCTAACAGGCGTCAAACGCCAAGGAGTCGCCATGTCACAGCCCGTCTTCGTCCTCGTCCGCCCCCAGATGGGCGAGAACATCGGCGCGGCGGCCCGCGCAATGTGGAATTTCGGCCTTGATCGGATGCGGTTGGTCGCGCCGCGCGACGGCTGGCCCAATCAAAAGGCGGTCGCCATGGCCTCGGGGGCTGGACGGCTGCTGGACGAGGCGGGGTTGTTCGACGACACCGCCGCCGCAGTGCATGACCGCACTCACGTCTTTGCCACAACCGCGCGCGCGCGCGGGCTGACGAAACCGATCGTCACGCCGGAACGCGCGATGGAAATGGCGGCTGAAATGATCGCCGCCGGGGACAAGGTCGCCGTACTCTTCGGCCCCGAGCGTGCCGGGCTGGAGAACGACGACATCGCGCGCGCCAACACGCTCATCAACGTGCCGGTCAACCCGGAGTTCGCCTCTCTCAACCTCGGGCAATGCGTGTTGCTGCTGGCTTATGAATGGCGCCGTCAGACCGCCGACGCCCCCAAGGAGAGGGTCGAGATGGCCGGCACCGAATGGGCCAGCACGATCGAGGTCGAAAAGCTGGCCGAGCATTATGAGGAAAGGATGACCGACGCGGGTTTCTTCTTTCCCGAGCACAAGGCCGACAGCATGAAGATCAACCTGCGCAACCTCTGGTCGCGCATGCCGCTGACCCGTGCGGACGTGCAAATCCTGCATGGGATGTTGCGCCAGATGGTGCGCTGGAAGAACCGGCGCGACTGATCGCTGCACCGGGTGGGGTGAACTGGACGCCACCGGGGCAGGGGAATAGGGTCCGCGAGACTGACGAAAGGGGCGAAGATGGCCGAGAAACGCAAGCTGTTCGAAGAGGTCGCGACGGATCAGCGTCCGCAGATCGAAACCGGCGCCATCGACCGCACGCGGCGCGGCGCACGCGGGGCGATCCGCATCTGGCTCGGCATTCTCTTCGTACTCGTGGTGCTGATGATCGCCGTAGGCGGGCTGACCCGTCTGACCGACAGCGGGCTGTCGATCACCGAGTGGAAACCCCTGACCGGCGCGCTGCCCCCGTTGAGCGATGCGGACTGGCAGGCGGAATTCGCCAAGTATCAGCAGATCCCTGAATTCCAGGTGCAGAACGCCTGGATGGAACTGGCTGATTTCAAAGGCATCTATTGGTGGGAATGGGGCCACCGCCAGTTGGGCCGTGTGATCGGGCTGGTCTGGGCGCTTGGCTTTGTCGGTTTTCTCGTTGCGCGAAAGGTGCCACAGGGGTGGAACCGCCGCCTGCTGCTGGTCGGCGCGCTTGGCGGGTTGCAAGGCGCAATCGGCTGGTGGATGGTCACATCCGGGCTGGAGGGGACGATGCTCGATGTCGCCTCCTATCGCCTCGCGGTGCACCTTGGCCTTGCCTTCGTGATCCTCGGCTTCCTCGCGTGGTACATGATGCTGCTCGGGAGGGAAGAGCGTGATCTAATGCAGGCGCGCCGCTCCAAGGACGCAAAGCTCTTTTCTCTCGGCACGGGCTGGCTGCATTTCACCATGCTCCAGGTGCTGCTCGGCGCGCTGGTCGCCGGGATCGACGCCGGGCGCAGCTATACCGATTGGCCCACCATGGGCGGCGGGTTCCTGCCCCCCGATCCCTTCATGCTGACGCCGCTCTGGCACAACTTTTTTGAAAATCCCGGCCTCGTCCAGTTTATGCATAGGATGAGCGGCTATCTGCTTTTCGCCTTTGGAATCATGATATTCGTCAAATCGCGCCGGGCGGCCACCCGGACGACCGCCGGGGCCTTCATGGTCGCCTTCATTGCACTGGCGGGGCAGGTGGTCCTTGGGGTTTACACTGTAATCTCAGCCGCCCAAACCCATGTCGCATTGACGCACCAACTGCTCGCCGTGGCGACGTTTGTGCTGATCCTGCGCGCCCGGTTCCACGCCGCTTATCCCGTGCCACAATCCATCCGGGGGACAAGATGACTGATCGTACCCAAGCTCTGAGTGACCTGCTCGCCTTTCAGCACGAGACCGAAGCGCTCGCCTCCATCGCAGGGCGTCTGGAGTGGGATCAGGAGACGATGATGCCCGCAGGCGCCGCCGTGCAGCGCGGTGAGGAATCCGCCGCGATCTCTGGCGTCCTGCATGCCCGGCGTACCGATCCGCGCATCGGTGACTGGCTCGCCGCCTGCGAGGGCGCGCGGATGTCACAGGCTGACGCGGCCAAGCTGCGGCTTATCCGGCGCAACTATGACCGCACGCTGAAGGTTCCGGCACGGCTCGCTATCGAACTGGCGCGCGTCACCAGCGTCAGTCAGGGTAAATGGGCCGCCGCCCGCGCGGCCGATGATTTCGCAGCCTTTGTTCCGGCACTGCAAGAGGTCGTCAAACTCCGTCAGGAAGAGGGCGAGGCGCTGGCCGATGGCGGCGACATCTACGACGCGCTGCTCGATGATTACGAACCCGAGATGACCGCCGCGCGTCTCGACGAGATGTTCGGCGAAATGCGCCCGCGACTGCGCGCGCTGCGCGAAAAGGTTCTGGAAAAACCCTTGCCTCAAGGGCTGAGCGGCACGTTCGACACGGTCAAGCAGATGGATTTCGCCGCCACGCTCGCCACGACGTTCGGCTATGACATGACGCGCGGTCGGCTCGATCTGTCGGTCCATCCGTTTTCCTCTGGCTCCGGGTCCGACGTGCGGATCACCACGCGGGTCAGTGCGGACGATCCATTCAATTGTCTCTATTCCACGATCCACGAGGTCGGCCATGCCTGCTACGAACAGGGCATCGACCCGGCCTATGCGCTGAGCCCTCTGGGGCAGGGCGTCTCGATGGGTGTACATGAGAGCCAAAGCCGGATTTACGAGAACCAGCTTGGCCGCTCGCGCGCCTTTACCGGATGGATGTTTGCGCAGATGGGCGAAGCCTTTGGCAACCTAGGTGTTCCGGACGCCGAGGGGTTTTACGCCGCCGTGAACCGCGTGCGGAACGACTTTATCAGAACCGAATCCGATGAGTTGCAGTATAATCTGCACATCATGTTGCGCTATGATCTGGAGCGCGCACTGATTTCGGACGATCTGCGGCCCGCTGACCTCGATGCCGCATGGAACGACCGCTTTGAGAAAGACTTTGGCTACCGCGTGCCGAAACCCTCGGTAGGCTGTTTGCAGGACGTGCATTGGTCGGTCGGTCTATTCGGATATTTCCCGACCTACACGCTGGGCAACGTCTACGCGGGATGTCTGGACGCGGCGATGCGCAAGGCAATCCCCGATCTCTCCGATCAGCTCGCAAAAGGCGACACCAGCGCCGCCACCGACTGGCTTCGCCGGAACGTCCAGCAACACGGTAGCCTTTACCGTCCGGCACAAGTCATTGAAAACGCCTGCGGGACCGCGCCGACGGCGGCCCCGCTGCTGGATTATATCGAAACCAAGTTCTCGGATCTCTACGACCTTTGAGGATCAGTAGCCGTCGAACACGCCCTGACCGTGGCGGCGGGTAAATTTCGAACCGGGGCCAAAGTTGATTTGGTAGCGTACCGAGGCGACAGTGTGCTTCAGATCGCTGCGACCGACCTGCAGGGCAACCTCGGTGTTGTTGTCGAACCTGTAATCCGTGCCGAGATAGGCGATGGATTTCTCACCCGCGGGCAAGTCGTTTTCGCTATGCGCCCCGCCGAAAAGGCCAAAGCCGCTCCAGGTGTCGGGAGCATAGGCGACTTCCATGCCGTAGCGATCACCGTTGAAGGCCGCGGCGCGGTCATTGCGGTGCGCCGCATAGCCTTCGACTGAAAGCGGACCGGTTTCATACGCGGCCTCCAGGCCAAGATAGACGTAATTGCCGGGGCGCTGATCCTCACCCAAGATAAAACCGCCGAGGGCCCAGGTGTCATCTGGCGCATAGTAAAGATGCAGCGCGGCGGCCGGGTTGGTCGAGGTGACGTTTTCATATTTCCCGATCGCCAGGTCCAGCTGTACCCCGAATCCGCTATCGAACGTGCGCCCCATGGAGGTCGCGATATGTTTGAAATTTCGGCTTTTTTCGCGGTTACGACCCAGCTCGAAGCTGAGATCGCCTTCCAATAGGCTTTGGGCCTGTGCCGCTTTCGGCGGGAGACCCACACTCGCGAGCAGGGGAAGCATCAGAGCCGCTCCGAGAAATTTTGCGGTCGTTTTCATCGGGTATCCTTTCACCAAGTCGCGTCACTGAGGCGCGGTCGTCTTGGATCAAAAACCCATGCCCTGCCAATTCGTTCCGGCCCTGAAGTTGATCTCGATTAAGTGTTGCATTGCGGTCGGGGTTTGCGCCGACTGGTCCGGGAACAAACCAATTGACGCCCTTGGCCGAAAATATCGCCGTCAAAATGGGGCCGCGCACAAAAAATTGGGCCAGCACCTTTCGGGCTGGCCCAGTTAAGCTGAAGGTTTGGCGGGGTAGACGCCAAACCACCAATGTCCTCGGAACCTGAAACGCTATGCCGCATGGCCTGAGAGAGCCGGTTCTTTGGATGTGCCCCGCTCCGTTTCGAACCGGAACGGGACTCACGGAAACTACAATCAGCGACTTCCGGGTGGTTGGGTAGAAAGCCCAGGAGAATGCCGTAGAGTTGAATGCCGTGAACCATCTAGGATGGTATATCCAATTTGTAATCACTCTATAGTTGCGTGATCAAGCTAAAATTATGCCATTTTCCGCAGTTGCAACATAGTTTACTGATTTCCGCTTTGACTGACGCCATTGCACGCCACAGTTGTACGATATGACGCTTTATAGCGTCTCCGTTTCGTCAAAGGCACGGGTCACCCAGGCGATGATCGCCTGCAACAGCGGATCTTTGCGTCTGGTTTCGTGATAGCAGAGGTACAACGGGATCTCATTGTCCGGGCTCTCCGGCTCAAGCAACGTCATCCCCGGGATCGCGGCCGCAGAAATTCGCAATGTAACGCCGGGCAGTCCCGAGGCGCGGATGGCATCGGCAGTGTCGTGCAATGACTCCAGCCGGACAGTGGGGCAACGGCCCATCAACTCCATCGCCCGTTGCATTGGTGTGTGCCAGTCGTGACTACGCAGCAAACCGATCCAGCCCGCATCACGCGGGCTGCCCGGCATACAATATACGTTCGAGAAGACAGCGCCGATGGGACGCACGATCAAGCGGCCTTGCTGTGGCCGCATCGGCGAGATGATCAAGTCATTCTCGCCCAGCGTGTCGCGGTAGGTCTGCGAATGCAGGGTCAGCCGGACGCCGGGGTGCTGTTCAAACAGCTCTCCGATCCGGGGATAGAGTATGCCATTGGCCAGTGAGCTGGACATGCCGATTGCAATCGTGCCCTGCAACTGGCCGTCCTTGGTGTCATTGGCGTTCAGAATGCTCTCAAGTTCGCCTTCAAAACCGGCTACGCTGTGCAATAGCGGGCGAATTGAATCGCTGGCGACCCAGCCTTCGGGGGTTTTGTGAAACAGCTCGTAACCGAGCGCTTCGGACAGCCGGGCGAGGCGGCGCGAAACAGTCGCCGGATTGGTGGCCAGCAGCCGCGCCGCAGCACTCATGCTGCCGGTTTTGTCGACGGCCATCAGGTAGCGCAGGTCGTCCCAATTCTCGACGCGCGATCCTAACCCGCCGGGCATCAGGTTTCGCCCGAGCCAGGATCTTCCGCCTCATCGGCGATGATCTCGACCTCTTCGTCGCCCTGATCGGCAATCCGTGCGACCGACACCACGGTTTCGTTCTTGCCGGTGTTGAACACGCGCACTCCGCCGGCATTGCGCGAGCGGAAGGAGATCCCCTCGACAGGTACCCGGATGGACTGCCCGCGCGAGGTCGCCAGCATGATCTGGTCGTCCATTTCTACCGGGAAAGACGCGATCAACGCGCCGCCCCGCATCGCGCGGTCCATCGCCATGACGCCCATGCCGCCGCGGCCGCGCACCGGGTAGTCGTGACTGGACGACAGCTTGCCCGCACCGCCCGAGGTGATCGTCAGGATCAGGTTCTCGACCGCCGACATCTCCGCGTAGCGATCCTGTGGCAAGACGCTGTCGGCGTTGCCTTCTTCCTCGTCGCTCTCGGTTTCTTCGGTGACGCCGGCCATCAGGCGGCGCATCTTGAGATAGGCTGCACGTTCGTCCGAGGACGCCTCGAAGTGGCGGATCACCGACATGGATACCACGTGGTCATCGCCCATCAGGCGAATGCCGCGCACCCCGGTCGATTTTCGCCCCTTGAACACACGAACCGCGGTAGTGGGGAAGCGGATTGCGCGCCCCGAATCCGTGACCAGCATCACATCGTCATCTTCGGAGGCGATGCGCGCGTTGACCAGCTCCACGCCGTCGGGCAGGTCCATCGCGATCTTGCCGTTGCGCATGACATTGGTGAAATCCGACAGCGCGTTGCGGCGCACGTCCCCGGCAGAGGTCGCAAAGACGATCTGCAAATCGACCCATTCCTCTTCGGGCCGGTCGACGGGCATGATCGCGGCGATCGATACGCCGCTCGCCATCGGCAGGATATTGACGATCGCCTTGCCCTTGGAGGTCCGACCGCCGAGGGGCAGGCGCCAGGTCTTGAGTTTGTAGACCATGCCGTCGGTGGTAAAGAACAGCAGTTGCGTATGGGTGTTCGCAACAAAGAGCGAGGTCACGACGTCGTCGTCCTTGGTCGACATCCCCGACAGACCCTTGCCGCCGCGCTTCTGGCTGCGGAAATCGGCCAGCGGCGTGCGCTTGATATAGCCGGTCTGGGTGATCGTCACGACCATGTCTTCGCGCTCGATCAGGTCTTCGTCGTCCATGTCGCCGGACCAGTCGATGATCTCTGTTCGGCGCGGCACGGCGAAAAGGTCGCGGACCTCCTGCAACTCATCGCGGATAATTCCGAGGATGCGATCGCGGGAGCCGAGAATTTCGAGGTATTCCTTGATGTTGGCGGCCAGCGTCTCCAGCTCGTCGGTGACTTCCTTCACGCCCAACTGGGTGAGGCGCTGAAGACGCAGATCGAGGATCGCGCGGGCCTGAATTTCGGACAGGTTATAGGTGCCGTCCTCGTTCAGGGTATGGGTTGGGTCGTCGATCAAACGGATAAAGGGCGCGATTTCCCCGGCGGGCCAACGCCGCGTCATCAGTTTCTCGCGCGCTTCGGCGGCATCGGCGGAGGCTCGGATCGTCGCGACGACCTCGTCAACGTTCGACACGGCGACGGCCAAACCACAGAGCACATGGCTCCGCTCGCGCGCCTTGCGCAACAGATAGGCGGTGCGTCGCGCGACAACTTCTTCGCGGAAGGTGATGAAGGACGACAGGAACCCGTAAAGTGTCAGCGTCTCGGGCCGACCGCCGTTCAGCGCCAGCATGTTGCAGCCGAAATAGGTCTGCATCGGTGTGAAGCGCCACAGCTGGTTCAGCACCACATCGGGGGTGGAGTCCCGCTTTAGCTCGATGACGACGCGCACACCGTGGCGGTCGGATTCGTCCTGCACATGGGCGATGCCCTCGATCTTCTTGTCGCGGACCTGTTCGGCGATCTTCTCGATCATCGCGGCCTTGTTTACCTGGTAGGGGATCTCGTCGATGACGATGGCCCAGCGATCCTTGCGGATCTCTTCCACGTGCTGCTTGCATCGGATGACAACGGAACCGCGCCCCTCAAGGTAGGCTTTGCGCGCGCCGGTCCGGCCCAGCATGATGCCCCCTGTGGGAAAGTCGGGACCGGGGATATATTCGATCAGGTCCTCGACCGAGAGGTCCGGATTATCGATCAGGGCCAGCGTCGCGTCGCACACCTCGCCGAGGTTATGGGGCGGGATGTTTGTCGCCATGCCAACGGCGATACCCCCAGCGCCATTGACCAGCATGTTCGGGAAACGCGCGGGCAGAACGACCGGTTCGCGGTCCTTGCCGTCGTAGTTCAACTGGAAATCGACGGTGTCCTTGTCGATATCCTCCAGCAGGTAGCTTGCCGTCTTGGCCATCCGCACTTCGGTATATCGAAACGCCGCCGCCTTGTCCCCGTCCATGGAACCAAAGTTGCCCTGACCGTCGAGCAGGGGCAGGGACATCGAAAAGCTCTGCGCCATTCGCACCAACGCGTCGTAAATCGCGGAATCACCATGCGGGTGATACTTGCCCATGGTGTCCGCGACGGGGCGCGAGGATTTACGATAGCTCTTGTCGTGAGTGTTTCCGACCTCGTGCATGGCATAAAGGATACGCCGGTGCACAGGTTTTAATCCGTCCCTGAGGTCGGGAATCGCCCGCGCCACGATCACCGACATCGCGTAATCGAGATAGGATGTCTTCATCTCCTCGGTGATGGAGACCCGCGGCCCCTCGTAAGGTTCGCGCGGATTTTCCTCAGTGTTATCAGGGGTATCGGGAGAGTCAGTCACAAGCAGGCCCTGTCTGTTCCAGCGGTCTATATATAGTTGATGCAGACTATAGCACCCACCTATTCTTGGGTGCAATGGTCAGCGAGGCGCTCCGCTGGCACTCATCATACGGCATTGATAACAAGCTGTTTTAATTGATTTTTATCAAAAGTAGGGCATCATTTTCAGATAAGCCATAAAAAGAGGTATGACTATGGGCATGAGCGACACCGAATTGATGCTTCGCGGATACGGGCTGACCACGGCGGAATTGTTCTACCGGATGCCGGATTACACCCACGTTCTGAACAGCTTTATCTGGCAGGAACACGACATCGCGCCGGATCACCCCAAGCTCTTCAAGTTTATCGAATTCTGGCAGGAAAGCATTGAGGGCCCGCTGCATTCTGTGCGCTTCACGCATCGCAAGGAGATTGCACCGGGGAAGTGGCGCAGTTGCGTCGGCGAATTTACCCTGCACTGAGGGTGTCAGGCGGGGCGGATTCCTCGTGGCGCCGGCTGCGGCGTTACCCGCCGCAGCTCGCCCCGCCGAGCACGCAGAATTTCGCGCAATGGGGATGGTTCAGCGCGACCTCCTCGCCCAATTTCGGCGTTTCATGACCCATATCGAACCCCGGTTCGTAGGGCAGCAGCGTGCAGGCGGCGAAACTGGGCGCTTCTCCCTTGCGCTTGACCAGCATTCGCGAACTCGCGCACATCACATCTTTGGGCGATTTATCCAGAATGCCCCAGCAGGAGGTGGTGATTTCAGGCACTTCCGCCGTTACGTCCATCTCTGGAAACAGCACACAGGCTTCGGGGTCTGCGGCGTCGATGTCCAGCCCTTCCTGCGCAAACAGCGTGGCGTAGCCCGCACGCTGCGCCGCTTCGCTCTCGCCCGCGAAACCGCGCCCGGCAACAGCCGTTTTGATGCCCTGATCGCGTAACCAGCGCATCCCTTTCAGGCTCTCGTCAAAGGCGCCTTCGCCCCGTTCAAGGTCATGCCAAAGGGCCGTGTGATGATCGAGCGAGATTCGCAGGGTCATCGCGCCGGGGTAGGCGGCCTGCAATCGCGACAGCTCGCCCTGACAGCGTTTGCGCATCATCGGCTTCATCGCGTTGCTGAGGACCAGCACCCGCAGACCGCGCTTCAGCGCGTCCTCGATCATCGCCGGAAAGGCCGGGTTCAAGAACGGTTCCCCGCCTGTGAACCCGACCTCCTCGACTGGATGACCTGCCTGGATAACCCCGTCCAGCGCGCTCTGCATTTCCGCCAGACGCATATATTCCAGGGCATCGTTGGTGGGGGAGCTTTCGATATAGCAATGCGCGCAGGCGATATTGCACAGCGTCCCGGTGTTGACCCAAAGGGTGCGAAGACCTGACAGGGCGACTCTGGCGCGCGCCTGTCCATCCGCGGTCGTGGCCGGGTCGATGAATTTGCCCATATTGGCGCTCAGGTGATCCTTCATCTATGCTCCTTCATAGGTCATCCCGTTGAAACAAGGCGACCATTTTGTCGATATATGTGCTAGGTTTTTGTCTATCGGCTGGGCCGCGTCTGCGCAAACCTCGTGAATGAGACTAGCGCCATTGTGAATTGTGATCGTGACGCTATGTTAGCGCCCAAACTCGCGTGCCGCAGGAAAGGAATTGCCCCATGGTCTCTCGCGTTATCCCGGTGGACGCCTTTGATCTCGTTGTCTTCGGTGGAACGGGTGATCTGGCCAAGCGGAAGATCCTGCCGGCCCTGTTCCGGCGCTTCTGCTCTGGCCAGATGGAGGAGAATTCCCGCATCATCGGCGCGGCGCGCTCGGATCTTGGGCGCGACGAATATCGCCAGCTCGTCGCCGAAGCGATCAACGACTATAATACCACGACCAAATGCGAGTTGGGCACGCTGGAGGCGTTTCTCGAACGGATCGACTATGTCCATGTTGACGCACGCGGCGACGAGGGTTGGCAGGAGCTGGCCGATCTGATGCAACCGGGTAAGGTGCGGGCCTTCTATTTTTCGGTCGGGCCCGGCCTTTTCGGTGATCTGGCCGAACGTCTGCATCGCCACGGTATGGCCGATAGCGACAGTCGGATTGTGGTGGAAAAACCCTTTGGCCGCGATCAGGAGACGGCGAAGGCGTTGAACGACGTATTGGCCCAGCATTTTTACGAAAGTCAGATTTACCGTATCGACCATTACCTTGGAAAAGAAACGGTGCAGAACCTGATGGCCGTGCGGTTTGGCAATATGCTCTTCGAGCCGCTTTGGAATTCGCAATACGTCGATCACATCCAGATAACGGTGGCCGAGACCGTCGGCGTCGGGGGCAGGGGGGAATACTACGACCGCTCGGGGGCGATGCGGGATATGGTGCAGAACCACCTCATGCAGCTTTTGTGCCTGATCGCGATGGAGCCACCGGCCAAGTTCGATCCAGACGCCGTGCGAGACGAAAAGCTCAAGGTTATCCGGGCGCTGAACCCGGTCGACGCCGAGGACATCGTGCGTGGTCAATATGGCACAGGGCGTGGCGGAGACGATTATCGCGAGGACGTGGAAAATCCACGCTCCACCAGCGAAAGCTTCATTGCCATGCGGGTCGGGATTTCAAACTGGAGGTGGGCCGCCACGCCGTTTTACCTGCGTACCGGCAAGAAGCTGAAAGCCCGCGCCAGCGAGATCGCCGTGATCTTCAAGGAGACCCCGCACTCGATCTTTGGCCCGGAGGCCGGGCGACACCGCAACATCCTGACGATCCGCTTGCAGCCGAACGAAGGCATGGACCTCGACGTTACGATCAAGGAGCCGGGGCCGGGCGGGATGCGTCTGATCGACGTGCCCCTCGACATGACCTTTGCAGATGCGCTCGGCCCTGAGGGCGAGGACGTGCCGGACGCCTACGAACGGCTGATCATGGACGTGATCCGGGGCAATCAGACGCTGTTCATGCGCGGTGACGAGGTTGAGGCCGCCTGGGCCTGGACCGATCCGATCATCGCCGCATGGGAAGATCGCGGGGACAAGCCAGTGCGCTACGAACCCGGCTCCTCCGGGCCGGAGGACGCGCTGGCGCTGCTGCATCGCGATGGCCGTCGCTGGAGGGAGATTCGCGCGTGAACATAGTCACTTACCCTGACCGGGAGCTTTTGGTGATGGACGTCGCAGAAGTGCTCGGCGACGCGCTGGTCGCCGCACTGCACCAGCGCGACCGCGTGACATTCGCGGTGCCCGGCGGCACTTCGCCGGGGCCGGTTTTTGCCGCGCTGAGCCAGGTCTCTCTGCCGTGGGATCGCGTGGACGTTATCCTGACGGACGAGAGATGGGTGCCTGAAACGAGCGAGCGTTCCAACACCGCGCTTTTGCGCCGCACCTTGCTCACCGGACCGGCCGCCGCCGCGACCCTGATCCCGCTGCGTGCGGAGACCGAAACGCCCGAAGCCTCCCTCGACGCCCTGACGTCGCGCGTGATCAAGGCGCTGCCGGTAGACGTCATGCTGATCGGCATGGGCGCGGACATGCACACTGCCAGTCTCTTTCCCGGTGCGGACCGTCTGGCCGATGCCCTTGCGCCGGATGCGCCGCCCCTCATGGCGATGCGCGCGCCCGGCGCGCCGGAGCCGCGGATCACGCTCACCGCCCCGGTGTTGCGCGAGGCGATGGATAGTCACCTGCTGATCATGGGCGCAGAGAAAAAGGCTGCCGTCGACCGCGCCGCCACCTTGCCCCCCGCCGAGGCACCGGTGGCGATCCTGCTGGACCGCGCCACCATACATTACGCAGAGTGAGAGTGGGTGCTGATTGATCCCGGCCAGCGTCCGCAAATCAGCTACCCCGCAAAGTCGCGAAAGGACATGTTGATGTGGAGCGAAATTCAGAGCCTTGGCGCCGAGGCGGCGGACAGGAATATCGCAAATTTGTTCGAAAGTGATAATCGTTCTGGCGATTTCTCTATCACTTTCGGGGATCTTTTGTTCGATTACTCCAAGACACAGATGACTGAATCCGACCGCGACGCCCTGATCTCTTTCGCGGAAAAGGCGGACGTCGCCGCCCGGCGCGAGGCCATGTTCGCCGGCACAAAGATCAACGAGACCGAAGATCGCGCCGTGTTGCACACCGCCCTGCGCAACCTCTCGGGCAACCCGGTCGGGGTGGAGGGCGCAGACGTGATGCCCGGCGTTCTCGACACCCTGATGCGGATGGAGGATTTCGCCAAAAAGCTGCGCGATGGCACTATCGCTGGCGCGGGCGGTCCGTATCAGGACGTGGTCAATATCGGCATCGGCGGCTCTGACCTCGGCCCGGCGATGGCCTATGCGGCCCTGTCGCCCTGGTGCGACGGTCCGCGCGTGCACTATGTCTCTAACGTCGATGGCGCCCATATCCACGACACGCTGCGCGGGCTCGATCCGGCGCGGACGCTGGTGATCGTCGCCTCCAAAACCTTTACCACCATCGAGACCATGACCAACGCCGAAACCGCGCGGCGCTGGATGGGTGAGGTGGTCGATGACCCGGCAGCGCAGTTCGCGGCGCTTTCTACCGCAACGGATCGCACTTCCGAATTCGGGATCGCGCCCGAGCGTGTCTTTGGCTTTGAGGATTGGGTCGGCGGGCGCTACTCCGTCTGGGGGCCGATAGGGCTGTCGCTGATGATCGCCGTGGGGGCAGATAATTTCCGCGATTTCCTCTCGGGCGGGCACGAAATGGACGCCCATTTCAGCGCTGCCGCCTTTGAGGATAACATGCCTGTGATGCTGGCGCTGACGGGTATCTGGCACAATCAGGGGATGGGCCATGCGACCCGTGCCGTGCTGCCCTACGATCAACGACTTTTGCGCCTGCCGGCCTATCTGCAACAGCTTGAGATGGAGAGTAACGGCAAATCCGTGTCGATGGACGGCGAACCGCTTCCCGTGCATTCCGGGCCCGTGGTTTGGGGCGAACCGGGCACGAACGGGCAGCACGCCTTTTACCAGTTGATCCATCAGGGTACGCGGGTCGTTCCTTGCGAATTCCTCGTCGCCGCGCGCGGCCATGAGCCCGACCTCGCCCATCAGCATCAATTGTTGGTCGCCAATTGCCTTGCGCAATCCGAGGCGCTGATGCGTGGCCGCTCCTTGGTTGAGGCGCGCGAGATCATGCGCGACAAAGGCCTGACGGGGGATGAGTTGGAGCGGCAGGCGCGCCACCGCGTCTTTCCCGGCAACCGCCCCTCGACCACGCTGATCTATCCGCAACTGACGCCGCATGTGCTGGGCCAGATCGTGGCGCTTTACGAACACCGGGTCTTTGTCGAAGGGGTGATGCTGGGCATCAACTCTTTTGATCAATGGGGGGTGGAGCTGGGCAAGGAGCTGGCCAATTCGCTCGCCCCCGTCCTCGCCGGTGAGACAAGCGCAGAGGGCAAAGATCCCTCGACCCGTGCGCTGGTCGATTACGTACAGACCCACAGCGCCTGCTCGTAGCGGGCGCACGCGGTAGGCAACCACCCCGGCACGCCATGCGCACCGGGGTTTGAAAATCACTTCAGAATAGACGTTCCGGCGTATTCCGCCGCTTCGCCCAGCATCTCCTCGATGCGGATCAACTGGTTGTACTTGGCCAGCCGGTCGGACCGCGCGAGCGAGCCGGTCTTGATCTGACCGCAGTTCGTGGCGACGGCGAGGTCGGCAATGGTGGCATCCTCGGTCTCGCCCGAGCGGTGGCTCATCACGTTGGTATAGCGCGCGCGATGCGCCATATCGACGGCGCGCAGGGTCTCGGTCAGCGTTCCGATCTGGTTGACCTTGACCAGCATCGAATTCGCAACGCCCCGCTTGATCCCGTCGGCCAGACGCGCAGGATTGGTGACGAACAGATCGTCACCGACCAGTTGCACCTTGTCGCCCAGCTTGTCGGTCAGCATCTTCCAGCCGTCCCAATCATCCTCGGAGCAGCCGTCCTCGATTGAAATGATGGGATAATCGGCGCAGAGCGCGGCGAGGTAGTCGACATTTTCGGCAGCACTCAGCGATTTACCTTCGCCAGTCATCTCGTACTTGCCGCCTTTGAAGTATTCGGTCGCGGCACAATCGAGCGCGAGCGAGATCTCCTCACCCGGCTTGTAGCCTGCCTTCTCGATGGCCTTCAGAACAAAGTCGAGCGCGGCGCGCGTGCTTTCGATCTCGGGCGCGAAACCGCCCTCATCGCCCAGCCCGGTGGACATGCCGGCCTGCGACAGCTCTTTCTTCAGGACGTGGAACACTTCGGAGCCCATGCGCACGGCGTCGCGGATATTCTCCGCCGCGACCGGCATGATCATGAATTCCTGAATGTCGATCGGGTTGTCGGCATGTTCGCCGCCATTGATGATGTTCATCATCGGCACCGGCAACATCCGCGCAGAGGTGCCCCCGACATAGCGAAACAGCGGCTGCATGGTGAATTCCGCCGCCGCCTTGGCCGTGGCGAGGCTGACGCCGAGGATTGCGTTCGCGCCCAGACGGCCCTTGTTGTCGGTGCCATCAAGGTCGATCATCGCCATGTCGAGGCCGATCTGATCCGTCGCATCCATGCCCAGCAGTTCTTCGGCCAGCTCACCATTCACCGCCGCGACCGCCTCCAGCACGCCCTTGCCGGAATAGCGCGTCTTGTCGCCGTCGCGTTTCTCCACCGCCTCGTAAGCGCCGGTCGAGGCGCCGGAGGGCACGGCCGCGCGACCCATGGAGCCATCTTCGAGGGTCACGTCGACCTCCACCGTGGGGTTGCCACGGCTGTCGAGGATTTCGCGGGCGTGAATGTCGATGATCGTGCTCATGTAAGGGTGTCCCTTGTCCTGATGCTTTGGCGTACGGACCGTGATCCGGCCATGACTTATTGATGTTCGACGGTGTCCATGTCGTGCCTCAACCGGGGCACGCCGCAGACCTCTTTGGGCGGCTTTTAAGCCGCGCTGCGCTTGATGGAAAGGGCCGAGCCGGGGGTTTGCGCAAACATCATACCCGATCCCGTGGCGCTCAAATTCCGACGTGTGGCGGGGGTCGGTTCGAGGGCGGCACATGGGACTTTGCCCGTTAAAACCGGAGGTTTCGAGGCAAGCGGCGAACCGATCGCCTCTGAGCACCGTCCCAGGGCGTGTTAATCTATCTTTCGACCGCCGCCCGAAGCCAGCGGCACACCGTAAAGTTCCAGACGATGCCCCCGCAGACGATAGCCCAGCTTGGCCGCGATCTTTTCCTGCAAGGCCTCGATATCTTCATCGACAAATTCGATGACCCGTCCGCTTTCCATGTCGATCAGGTGATCATGGTGATCGCGCTCCGCATCTTCGTAACGTGCACGACCATCGCCGAAATCGACCTTTTCGAGGATCCCGACCTCTTCCAGCGTTTTGACAGTGCGATAGACAGTGGCGAGCGATATGCCCGCGTCTCGCGCGGCGGCGCGAACGTGCAGCTCTTCGACATCGGGGTGATCGCGCGACATCTCCAGCACAGAGGCGATGATGCGGCGCTGCTGCGTCAGGCGTAGCCCGCGCGTTTCGCAGCGGTCGATGATGGTGGTGCGTTTTGACATGTCGGTCGCCTCCGGGGTGCGTTCCCCTTGTCTCCGGCCCCTTGTGGCCCGGCTCGCACCGAAGGTGCAAGCCATCTAGTTGACCGGGGGCGGGGTCAGGGACGCACGGCAGCGCCCTCACGTCGGATGTGCGTTATTGCCTCACACCGATGACGGGTCCCAAGGCGGGTTCAAGCGATCAGCGGGAGGTTGGTGCCCATGGCGCACGAGGCGTGCCCGACCCTCCTCGAGCTCGTCCCCGGCAAAGGCGTTCATAAGCGCGGCCAGCTCGGCGTGGATCGCCTGTTCGATCAGCTTGCCCGCTCCATCGCGCAGGACGTCGGTGAATGGATCGGCCAGTTCTGTGATGGCATTCTCTGGCATTTGGCATATCCCCTGCTCGGCTGAGAGTTAACGGCGTCTGAACACCGCCATGATAGGCCGCCCCTCAGGGCATCACCAACTTTCGCGCGTTTCTCGCCGGGGAGTGGCTGCTCACCTTCACCCGGCTGAACCCGCCGCAGTGAACATCGGCCAGAACCACCAATGCAATCGAGCACCTGAACGAGGAATTCCGCCGCCGCATCAAGACCCAAACCGTGCAGCCCTGCGCCGAAACCGTGCCGATGCTCTGGGCGCTGATGGCATCGGGCCAGACCCAGATGTGGCACGTGGACGGTTGGGAAACCTTGGATCAGCCCGTCGCCCCGATCAGCCTTGCCCTCGCGGCCTGACCAGGTCCAAACTCCGATGCTCGCAGAACGCCGCTGAAGAATTTCCACCAGATCCGAGACACGACCGTCCCACCCTCCAGGTCAATTCATTCTTTGACTGGATGAGGGATATATCAACATCTCTGCAGTTTCATGAAATCTTGATGCTCGTGCAGTCGAGTACCCCAAGAAAATCAGCCAACTTTGTTGCCTTGGCTCCAGACGCCTCGGAGCAGGGGTGTTTGGTCGATTTTGCGCACACGCAAAACATCACCGCGCAATCCTGATTTCAAGGTGCCACGGTCATGCAGCCGCACGGCTTTTGCCGGGTTGCTGGTCACTGTGGCAACGGCGCGTGGCAGATCATTCCAGATGTCTGCCAGGCGGAAGGCCGACAAAAGCAGCGCCGAGGGAACATAGTCTGACGAGACAATGTCGAGAAGGTCAGCTTTTGCCAGCTCTTCTGCGGCGACATTGCCGGAGTGGGAGCCGCCACGGATCAGGTTGGGTGCGCCCATCATCACGGCAATGTCGTGAGTGCGGCAAGCCGTAGCGGCTTCGAGGGTCGTTGGAAATTCAGCAAAGCTGACACCGTTGCCCGAAGAGGTCGCGACATGATCGGCCGTGGTGTCATCATGGCTGGCCAGCATCGCACCGAGGCGGCGGGTCTCTTTCACGGCACCCACCTCATGCTTTTCCCCATATTGGTTCTGCAGGCTTAAAAGGTTTTCGACATTCTCGGCAAACTCCGCATCGTTCATTCCGCGTTTCTTGGAGGCATAGGTCTTAAACGCGGGCAGATCACGGAACTGGCGTTGACCGGGGGTGTGGTCCATCAGGCTGACAATACCGACCCTGTCTGAGGGTCCGAACGCGGCCAATTCCTCAAGCAGCGTCTTTGAACAGATTTCGGCCCTGAGATGGAGGAAATGGTTTATCTTGAAGAGCCTTGTTCCCGCGCAGCCAAAAGTTCATTGGTAAGTGTGCGGGCATAGTCGGTGTAGCGCCCCTTGCCGCTGTGGAGGGACCCCACCCGCATGGCATCAAAAACTGTTGTGACCCCGGTGGAGGCCAGCTCGGCATCGTGGGCGATCAGAGCGGGCAAATGTGGCCAGTCCACCTCTGGACGCGGTTCAATATGGCGTTCGACATTGTCTGTATGCAGTTCGACAAGACCGGGAATGACCAGATCGCCCTGACAATCCACGGCACCGGTTGGTACACGATCACCCTGAGAAATTTCAGAGATGAGCCCCTGTTCGATTGTCACTGAACCGGTAACCACCTGATCTGCTAACACAAGCTGCGCATTGGCGAGACATAGGTCGCTTGACACTCCGTTGTCACAAGCCTTTGTCAAAGAGGACGTGGGAAAAGGGGAATTCATGTCATACCCTCGATTTGCGATTTACTATGTACCGCCGGTAGGGGCATTGGTGGATTTCGGCGCGTCCTGGCTCGGCTGGGATATTGTGCATGGCCGTGAAACACGTCAGCCTGAACTGTCCGGTTTGCGTGACATCACGATGACACCGCGCAAGTACGGGTTTCGATCGAAACCCGGACAGTTGAGGACTTGGAAAACGCCACGTGGGACCTGGCGGCATCGCTTCCCCCTGCTATCTGCGATTGTCTTGAATTGATGACGTTGGGCCGGTTTCTGACGTTGAAACCGCTGGGCGAAACAGAGGCTGTGCAGCGGATTGCAGAGGCCTGCGTCCGCGAACTTGACGGTTTCCGCGCGCCAGTCGAGGAGCCTGAGTTGGGGCGCCGCCGCGCAGCGGGGTTGAGTGCGCGCCAAGACACGTTGCTGGTGCAATGGGGCTATCCTTACGTGATGGAAGAGTTCAGATTTCACCTGACCCTGTCGGGGCGTTTGTCCGAGGCAGACTTCCCCGCGTGGTCCGAGAGGGTGCAGCGCTTTCTGCCAGACTTGCCCGCGCCCTTTGTCCTTGACCAAATCGCTTTGTGTGGGGAATGGGAAGACGGGCGGTTCGAGATGTTGCATCGTTACACGCTCGTTGGCTGAAGCAGCGCCGCCGCCCGCGCGACGGTCTCGGCCAGCGGGCCATCGCTGGCGAGGTGGATTACCTTAAGCCCCGAAGGCAAGGGTTTGTCAGCCTGCGCAAGGCGTTTCGCGATCTCTTCCTCTGTCTCGCGGGCCCGCGCGCCCAGACGGTGTGAAAGCACGTCCGGTTCCGCTGTAATGTTGAGAACCATGAAACGTGAGAAAATTTCAGCAGCTTGGGTTAGAGCCTGGCGGGAGAAAGTTGACAAGGCAATCAACGCCCTTGCCTAATTGGAATTTCACGGTGAGCGGGATGCCATAATACAGACCGTGCGCGCCCCAATGTACCGCGAATGCCCCATCTTCAACCAAGGCTTCAAATTTTAGAACTGAAACCGCATCGTAGTCCTCGCCGCCCAATTCGGGCGCACGCGTGATGACGCGGCGCACCTGATGCAGATCGGGCATAGCGCTGTGAAGGCCTTTCATCACACTGTCTTTGCCGACGCCCGATGGGCCGACAACCGCGATAAGGCGCCCTTGGGTCACGCTGCCACTCCGGGGGTAAAGCGGCCGACATCAATTACGCGATCATAGACGCGGGTACGGGCCGCCTCATCATGGAAAATGCCGATGATCGCCGCGCCGCGTTCTTTCGCGTTTTCGATCAGGGAGAGCACCACCTCGCAGTTCGCGGAATCCAGGCTCGCGGTGGGTTCATCAAGCAACATCGCAGGGTAGCTATGGGAAAAACCGCGGGCAATATTCACGCGCTGTTGCTCGCCCCCCGAGAAGGTTGTGGGTGAGAGCGACCAGAGGCGCTCGGGGATGTTCAATTGCGTCAGAAGCGCCTCGGCACGGCCCTGTGCTTCGTCTGCTGGTGCTCCCAAGGCGCGCAGAGGCTCAGCAACCACATCAAGCGTTGGAACTCGCGGCACCACACGCAGAAACTGGCTGACGTAGCCCAGCACCTCACGGCGCAATTTGATGACGTCACGCAGCACCGCCTGCACAATGTCCAGATCGCCAATGCGGATTTCACCCACCTGCGTGAGGTAGTTGCCGTAAATCATCCGCATCAGGGTCGATTTCCCGGCACCGGAAGACCCGGTGAGTGCCGCGCATTTGCCAGAGGCAACTGCGAAGGAGGCATCGCTGATTACCTCGATCACGGCGCTTCCCTGATTGTGCAGGGTAAAGGTTTTGGAAACGTTGCTAAGTTCAATCATGGCTCACACCTGCAAAACAGAACTGACAAGAAGTTGGCTATAGGCGTGTTGCGGGTCATCAAGCACTTGATCAGTTAGGCCCGCTTCGACCACGCGGCCGGCTTTCATCACCATAAGTCGGTCCGCCAAAAGGCGTACAACGGCGAGGTCATGGGTCACAATGATCGCGGATAGCCCCATGTCGCGCACAAGTCCGCGCAGAAGATCCAGCAGACGCGCTTGAACCGATACATCAAGGCCGTCGGTGGGTTCATCCATGAATATCAGACGCGGGCCAGTCACGAGATTCCGAGCGATTTGCAAACGCTGCTGCATCCCGCCGGAAAACGTTGTGGGCCGGTCGTCCACACGGGAGGCATCGATTTCGACCCGCCCCAGCCAGTCCGTGGCCTTGTCGCGGATGTCACCGTAGTGACGCTCGCCCACGGCCATCAGCCGCTCACCGACATTGCTGCCCGCGCTCACCCCCATGCGCAGGCCATCGCGGGCGTGTTGGTGGACAAAGGCCCAGTCCGTGCGCGACAGCATGCGTCGCTCGGGTTCCGACATGGTGATCGTATCGCGTAGCCCGTCAGTGCGGGTATCAAACGCCACTTGTCCCGCATCCGGGGTCAGATGACCGGCCATACAATTGAGCAAGGTAGATTTGCCCGACCCGCTTTCGCCGACGATTCCCATGACCTCGCCGGGATACAGGTCAAACGACACATCTGCCCAGCCAATATTTGCGCCATATCGTTTGGTGATGTTCTGAACAGACAGCAACCATCCCGGCTTCCAAGGGCTCAAGAACTGTCACACGCAGTCTGCTCGCCATTGCGGTCTGCATAAGCGCATCGACCAGAGCGCAGACCTCAGCATCCGCTTTGCGACGCCCCTGAATATAGCTGTGCCCGACTTCACCAGTGTTCAACGTCAGCGCGCAGCGGGTTATCGCCATTTCACCAAGATTGAAGGGAGCACCGGTCGCACCGGCGCGGGCGCGCACCATCGTGCTGCTGATCTCGGGTGCGCGCAGCCACGTATAAGCGGGGCGCGATATTTCAGCGTCCAATAGTGTAGCCACACGGCGTTTGGGCGCTTTGGCCAACAGCCCCATCCACGCTTTGCGGGGATTATCTTCGCTCACAGTGTCTTTCATCTCGACAACTTGTCTCTTTCTTATACAACTATACATATCATATCAGATTCAACGTTTGGAGACAGGGGAGATCTGTGAAGTTTGCGTGATACTCCTGACAAAACCCCCATCTGGAAGGCCATCGCCAATGCTTTGCGCAGCGACCTGTCCGAAGGGCGTTATCGCCCCGGTGACAAGCTGCCGACTGAGGCGGCATTGGCAGATCGGTTCGGCGTCAACCGTCATACGGTGCGCCACGGAATGTCTGTGTTGGTTGAGGAAGGGTTGGTGCGCACACGCCGCGGAGCAGGGGCCTTTGTTGCGGCTACGCCAACCGACTATCCTATCGGGCGTCGAATTCGTTTTCATGAAAACCTGATCGCAGCAGGCCGCAGACCAGAAAAGCGCGTGTTCGCGTTGGACGAGCGCGCGGCGACGATGGGCGAGGCTCAGGCTCTGCAAATCCAGGTGGGTGATGCGGTCTGTGCCTATCATGGGCTTTCACTGGCGAACGGCCAGCCAATTGCCGTATTTGAAAGCCTGTTTCCGATTCTTAGGCTTCCGGGCATTGCCGCCGCATTGAAGGGCACCAGTAGCGTAACGCAAGCTTTGGGTGTTGTGGGCATCGACGACTATACGCGTGCCTCAACCCGCTTGGTGGCCGTCAGGGCCACGGCAACCCATGCCTTGCATTTGCAGGTAAGCGAAGGCGACCCGTTGCTGAGATCCTCAAGCGTCAATCAATGCGAGCGCGGAGAGCCTGTTGAATACGGTCGCACCTGGTTCGCGGGTGATCGCGTAACGCTGACGCTAGAATCTTGAGACTTGCTGCCGCGCAGCTCACGACGACGTGTCACAAAAACTTCGCTTTGCTCACCTAGTTAATTCATATATTCGTGAATTATGGAAACACTGATACCCAATCGCCTGTCCACACTCGGCCACCCACAAAGGCTGGCTCTGTTTCGGCTGCTGATGCGGCGCTATCCTGATCGGGTGCCGGCTACGGAATTGGCGCAGGCGCTTGGGCTCAAGCCAAACACGTTGTCGACCTATGTTAATGCGCTGATGCAGGCTGGTTTGATCAGCCAAGAGCGTGTTGGAACGTCACTGCGCTATTCCATCGACATGGATGCCACGCGCGGGACCTTTGATTACCTCCTGAATGACTGCTGCAGGGGGAGGCCTGAGATTTGCGCCCCCAATGTCTATTCCGCCCCGGTTGGAGCCAGACCAATGACTGATCGAAAATTTAATGTATTGTTCATATGCACGGGCAATTCCGCGCGCTCCATCTTTGCAGAATCTATCCTGCGCGACCTCGCCGGTGATCGTTTCGTTATCTACTCTGCAGGCACCAGACCTCGCTCGAAATTGAATCCGTTTGCATGTCAGGTTCTGGAACAGAGGGCGCATGATGTGTCGGTCCTGCGACCCAAGAGTATATCTGAGTTTCAGGGGGCCTGTGGTCCTGTTTTTGATTTCGTCTTTACCGTCTGCAACTGGGCGGCCAATGAAGACTGCCCCTCTTGGCCCGGCCAGCCTATCAGCGCGCATTGGGGACTGACTGATCCGGTAAAGGTTGAGGGGTCGGACGCGGAAAAGAGTCTCGCCTTTCACCAAGCCTATGGCGCGTTGCGCAACCGTATGATCGCTTTTGCCGCGTTGCCTGTCGCGTCGTTGGATCGGTTGTCCTTGCAGAAGGCTGTCGATGGTATTGGCCACTCAACTGATGAAGGACCATCCCAATGATCGTTCACCCCCTCGATGGCCTTGGCCGTATCAGTTAAGCTGGCCTTGAAGCCCTGTTGGAACGGGAGTTAATAACCGCATGGGTCAACGACGCGGTCGGCAGTCCCGAGATGCGTCCATCCGTAAAAATCCGACTAAAGCGATGGCCGCCGGAAGGCAGGTTTTGCGCATGAAGCCGATAGCGTGTAAAAATTGACGGTCGGCGTCTGCCATTCATTGGCGATGACGTCAGCTATACCGGGTGCTGGGACCTCGCTGCCAAATTGATCGCTTCAAGCTGATTGCCCAGCGGGCTTAGCACATCAGAATGTTATGAAGCTATAGATATCCTCATCGCATTCGAAGTGCTGATAGTTACCAGATTTCAAGAGTATTTGAAATCCCACTTACCGTTAAATATACCGCCGTAATATTCGATGACCAACCGATAGATAGTGAAGCATCTCACGTGATGTATTGTTTACATCAGATGCTTACATCGGACTTTATAGCGAAATCGGATAGGCTAGAGCGGGCAAAATTATTCCCACTCGATCGTGCCAGGGGGTTTCGAGGTCACGTCATAGGTCACGCGGTTGATCCCCTTGACCTCATTGATGATCCGCGTCGCCGTCTCGCCCAGGAAATCGTGGGTGAAGGGATAATAATCCGCCGTCATCCCGTCGACCGAATTGACCGCGCGCAGGGCACAGGCAAAGTCATAGGTCCGCCCGTCGCCCATCACCCCTACCGTGCGCACCGGCAGGATCGCGACAAAGGCCTGCCAAATCTCGTCATAAAGCCCGTGCTTGCGAATCTGGTCGATATAGACCGCATCCGCTTTGCGCAGGATATCCAGTTTTTCGCGGGTGATCTCGCCGGGGCAGCGGATGGCGAGGCCGGGTCCCGGAAAGGGGTGACGCCCGATGAAACTGTCCGGCAGACCCAGCTCGCGGCCTAGCGCGCGGACCTCGTCCTTGAACAATTCGCGCAGCGGCTCGACCAGCTTCAGGCCCATCTTCTCGGGCAGGCCGCCAACATTGTGGTGCGACTTGATCGTCACCGAGGGGCCGCCGGAAAAGCTGACCGATTCGATCACATCGGGATAGAGCGTGCCTTGGGCAAGGAACTCCGCGCCGTCGATGGTATTGGCGTATTTCTGGAAGACGTCGATGAAAAGCCGACCGATGATCTTGCGCTTGGTCTCGGGATCCGAAACGCCATCCAGTTCCCCCAGGAACAGCTCCGATTCATCGGCATGGATCAGCGGCAGGTTATAGTGATCGCGGAACATGCCAACGACCTCGTCGGCCTCGTTCATGCGCAACAACCCATGATCGACAAATACGCAAGTCAGCTGATCGCCGATCGCCTCATGCAAAAGGACCGCGGCGACCGAACTGTCGACCCCGCCGGAAAGCGCGCAGATGACCTTCTTGTCACCGACCTGATCGCGGATCTTCTTGATCGCTTCCTCGCGGTAGGCGCCCATGGTCCAGTCCCCGGTGAACCCGGCGAGACGCACGAAATTCTCGTAAAGCGTGCGGCCATTCGGGGTGTGGTGCACCTCCGGATGGAATTGCGCCGCGTAAAAGTTGCGTGTGCGGTCGGCCGTGATGGCAAAGGGGGCGCCGGGCGAGGTGCCCAGAACCTCAAAACCGGGCGCGATCTCGGCGACATGATCGCCGTGGCTCATCCAAACGCGTTCGCGCCCCTCAAGGAACCAGCCCGTCAAAAGGTCGCTCTTGGCTTCGGAGGGTTCAACATAGGCCCGCCCGAATTCGGCGGTCGCGTGTTCGCCCGCCTCAACCCGACCTCCGAGGTCATGCATCATCACCTGTTGGCCATAGCAGATGCCCAGGATCGGCACGCCCAGGTCGTAAACCCCCGCAGGGGGCCGGGGTGAGCCGTCGCGCATGACCGAATCCGGCCCGCCGGAAAAGATCACGGCCTTGGGCGCGAAACTGGCGAGGAAGGCATCGTTAATGCTCTGATACGGGTGGATTTCGCAATAGACATTCAACTCCCTCAGGCGGCGCGCGATCAATTGCGTCACCTGGCTGCCGAAGTCGATGATAAGAAGGCGGTCATGGGCTGGCTGGGTCATGCGGTTGCTGTAGTCAACAGCCGTACCTGGCGCAAGTCGGATTGAACCGGGGCATACCCAAAAGGGGGCTGTCCGCCCCCTCTGCCGCGCGAGGCGGCATTCACCCCTGAGGATATTTTAGGAAACCAAAGTGCTAGGACGCGCCCAGGGCGAACCCTCCACCTGGGGGCGGTGGAGGGCCACTTCGGTCTACGGTCATCGGCGTCCCCGCCTGTACCGCCCGACCATCGTGACCTGATTCCGGTTACTCAAAGGTTAAGCACTTGGGTTTGACAAATATCCTCGGGGGACGCCGCAGGCGGGGGGCAGACAGCCCCCCATGGCGACTCCGGAGGGGGCGCATGTCGCTTTCTCCACCGACACGACGCAATTTGCGCCTATCGCGCCGCGCCGCGCCGCTATCAAGAAGGAAACCCGGATCGACTTCGGGGATTTATCGCGAGGGCGTGAGATGAGCGATTTGGCAGACAGCGGACAGCAGGACCCATCCGGCGAAGAAACGAGCGGTCAATCGCGACGTCGGGCCGGACGCTCTGGCGGCAGAGCCGGTGGCGGCGCGGCGCGACGTGCAGAACGCACCGCACTTCGGAACGACCCTGTGCCCCGGATCACGCGCGATATCCCGAACTTTGAGATGCTGTCTGGCGACGCTCTGTCCGTGGTCGAGGCCAATGCCGAGATCGTGCTGGAAGAGGTCGGTGTCAATTTCGTCAACAACCCGAACGCTTTGGCGCGTTGGCGCGCGGCTGGGGCGGACGTTCAGGGCGAACGTGTGCACATCCCCCGAGGGCTGGCACGCCGCCTATGCCAAACCGCGCCGGCCAGTTTCACCCAGCATGCGCGCAACCCGGTCAACAATGTCGAGATCGGCGGAAAGGACCTCGTCCTCGCGCCGGTCTACGGGCCGCCCTTCGTGCGCGATACCGTCGGCGGGCGGCGCTATGCCACGATGGAGGATTTCCGAACCTTCGTGAAGCTCGGCCAGATGTCGAAGTGGTTGCACCATTCCGGCGGCACGGTTTGTGAACCGACGGACCTGCCGGTGAACAAGCGTCACCTGGACATGCTGCTGGCCCATATGACGCTGAGCGACAAGCCCTTCATGGGCTCGGTCACGGAACCTCAGCGCGCACAGGACAGCGTCGATATGTGCGGCATCCTCTTTGGCGAGGAATTCGTGCAGCAGAACACAGTGATGACCTCGCTCATCAACATCAATTCGCCGCTGACCTTCGATGACACGATGATGGGCGCGCTTGAGGTCTATGCGGCGAACAATCAGGCCTGCATCATCAGCCCCTTTATCGTCGGTGGCGCCATGGCACCGGTGTCGGTCATGGGCACTCTGACGCAGGTTCTGGCCGAGGTGATGGCCGGAATCGCCTATGCGCAACTGGTCCGCCCCGGCGCGCCGGTGGTCTTTGGCGCCTTTGTCACCTCGATTGACATGAATTCCGGCGCGCCGACATTCGGGACGCCCGAGGCATCGCAGATCCTCTATGGGGCGGGGCAACTGGCGCGCCGGCTGAACCTTCCGTTCCGCTCGGGCGGCGGCCTGTGCGGATCGAAGCTGCCGGACGCGCAAGCGGCTTACGAATCCGCGCATACGCTGAACGCCGCGCTTTTGGGCGGGGTCAACTTCATGCTGCACGCCTGCGGATGGCTGGAGGGCGGGCTGGTCGCATCCTTTGAGAAATTCGTCATGGACGCCGACCAATTGGGCGCGTTGCACAAGATGGCCGGCGGGGTCACGACGGACGGCGATGCGCAGGCGATGGACGCCATCCGCGAGGTCGGGCCTGGCGGGCACTACTTGGGGTGCGCGCATACCCAACGGAATTTCAAGACCGCGTTCTGGCGCAGTAACCTTTTGGATTACAAGCCCTTCGAGACGTGGGACGAGGAAGGCGCACGAGATACCCAGGCCCTCGCCGCCGAGAGGGTCGCGCTGCTCTTGTCGCAATATCAGCAACCTGTGCTCGACCCGGCCATCGCGGAGGCGCTGAACGCCTTTGTTGCTGAACGCAAGGCCGCGATGCCCGATGCGTTCATGTAAGGCGTGAGCCGGTCCGGGCTACGCTGATCTACTTTGCGGCGCGTGTCACTTCGCCGGTGCAGGGGGGTGTCTTGCGCGTCGGGCGCGTGCTCTTGCTGCAGGTCGCGCCCTTCGGCCATCAGGGCGATCAGAACCGACATGTGAGCCGTTACGCTGTACCCGGTCGCGCCGCGGCGCCGCGCGTGGTTCATCACCTCCTCAATCGCCATCAAATCTGTCACGGCGGACCGGCTTGTGGGCAGGTCGCCCAGGATCGGCTCAAGATCGCGCTGCCGGTCGTAATGGGCCATGCCCGCAAGGGCAGCCCTTACCATTAATCCAGGGCGGCGCAGGGCGGTCAATTGTTCTGTCAGGTCGTGCATCATATTCTCCTTATGAAATTATGCATAACCTTTGCACAACCAAAGGTCGTGTTGCGGAACCTGACAGGGCGAAGTTCTGCGCCGCTAGGAATTGTTTACACTTTCGAGACATGCTGGCTAAAGAAGGTTAATTGTTAACCATACGGAAACTATTAACGAGTCATCATCTCTGCAATTCCAATGCGGGTCGGCAGTTTGATCGCCCATCCGCGAGACTGAGATGACAAGGGGATAGCTGCCATGACACACCATGTCCAAGACTGGACCAAAGCCTGGCCGGACTGGGTACCGGAGCCGGTAAGGCATTATATTTGCCACACAAAAAGGGGAGAAACTATTCGCGCCCTGGCGCGGGAGGATGGTTGTCATCCCTCAACCGTGTTACGCCAGATCCGCCAGGTCGAAAATGCGCGTGACGATCTTTTGGTGGATGAGGCGCTGGATTGGCTCGCCTCGTCGCCAAGCAGCATTGTTTCTGAAATGGAAACAATACCGCAGCCCTGTCCGGGCTTCACCGAAGAGGATGCGAAGCTCGCCAGCCGCAATATGCAGCGTGATGTAATCCCGGTATTGCGAAAACTCGCGCAACCGGGGGCTGTGTTGGCCGTTTCTGCCGAGATGGACAAGGCGGTGATCGTACGCAGCACTGACAGCGAGACGACGCAGCGGATGGGCGTGGTGGAACGGCGCGTGGCACAGGCGCTTGCCCTCAACCGCTGGATTACCTGCGCGACCGGTGCAAGGCTGTGCCAGTATCGGATATCGAACCTCGGGCGCACGATGTTGAAAAACCTGATGGCGCAGGCCGAAAACCGTGCCGGGGGCTTTCGCGAGGCGCCCGGTGGATTTAGCGCGGCGCCGCCTGCGGGGGATGCGCCACGTCATCGGATGGGAATGTTCGACACGCCGGTTCTGGCGCTGGCGCGACGACGCGACCGGGACGGTGATCCGTTCCTGCCACCGCAGCTGGTGCGCGCGGCTGAACGGATTCAGGACGATTTTGAACTGGCGCAGATGATGCCGCGCACCACGTCGAACTGGGACGATTATTTGACCGCTGGCACCTCGGGACCGGGCCACGTGCCGGACGGGCGTGACGGCGGGGCCAGCGCGGCGCGTGCACGGGTGAGTAACGCGCTCAGGGTGCTTGGGCCCGGCCTGGGCGACGTCGTGATGGAGTGTTGCTGTCGCCTGCAAGGCCTTGAGGTGGCGGAGAAAAAGCTGGGCTGGTCCGCGCGCTCGGGCAAGATCGTCCTGCGGATCGCGCTGCAACGCCTATGCCAGCATTACGAGGATATGCGCGACGGCGGCGGCCTGATCGGCTAGCCGCCCACCAGCCACCCGACGAGATAGGCGACCGCAGCGCAGACCACGCCCAGCATCACGGTTTCGCTCACAGTGCGCAGCAGCTTTTCCGTGGTCGCGCTCCACCGCAATAGGCCGAGAGCGGCGAGCGCCGAAAACGTCGCCGCAACCGACAGAATGAAAGTTCTTTCCGACGGTTCGAACAGGAAGTAGGGGACAAGCGGCACGGCACCGAAGACCACGAAGCTGGCAAAGGTGAAGAGGCCGTTGATGGCGGGGTTGTCCTCTGCCGGGTCATGCATGCCGAATTCGTAGGTCATCATCAGGTCGGCCATCATCTCGGGGTGGCGCAACAGGATGTCGGTGACTTTGTCGGCTTCACCGGGGGGCAGGCCGCGTTGGCACAGGATGGTAAACAGCTCCGTGCGTTCCTGTTCGGGGTTTTCGGCGATCTCGCGCATCTCCATCGTGCGGCGACTGCGGTAGAGGTCATGCTGTGCGCGCCCCGACAGGAATTCGCCCAGGCCCATGGACACCGCATCCGCAAAGAGGTTCGCCAGCCCGAACACCAGCACGGCAAGCCCGCCGATCTGCGCCACGCCATCGGCGCGCGCCCCGGCGAACCCGGCGACAATCGCAAAGGTCGTGACGATCCCGTCATTTCCGCCATAGACGATCTGCTTGAGGAATTCCTGCGTCCGTCCCAGCCCATGAGCCTTGCGGCGATGCTGCGTCCAGTCGATGCTCATCCGCGCCTCCGGTTTTAGTCACAGATGGCGGAGTGGGCGATTAAGGGCAAGCCAGATGTGTCGCAAAGGTTTCCTATCAGCCGGACTTGCGCCAAGGTCCCATTGCGATAGGTTCACCTTATGAGCCTGACCCTGCGCCAACTCGCCTATTTCAAGGCTCTTGCCGATCAGGGCAGTTTTGGCCGCGCCGCGGATCTCTGTCGCGTCTCCCAGCCTGCCTTATCGATGCAGATCAAGGAAATGGAAGGCATCCTCGGCTCTGCCCTGGTGGAACGCAGGGCGCGGCAGGTGCTGTTGACCCCCTTTGGCCGTCGTATCCTTGAGCACGGCGAACGGGTGCTGGACGAAATGCGCCGCCTGGAAGAGGCCGCCCGATGGCGCGAAGGTTTGTCCGGTCGCCTCGCGCTGGGGGTGATTCCCACCATCGCGCCCTATCTGCTACCCGATCTTCTGGCGCGGGTGCGGGCCAGTGACATCGCGCTGGACGTGCAGGTGCAGGAGGGCAAGACCGCGCGGTTGCTGACGGATCTGCGCGAAGGACGGCTGGACGCGGCTATCATGGCACTGCCCTCGGGGGGCGAGGGCGTGGTGGAGCGTCCGCTCTTTGACGATCGGTTCTTGCTGGCGGGGACCGCGGCACGGATCGCGGCCGTTGACGCGGAGGTCGAAACCCTGCGGCCGCGCGCAATCGTGCCCAGCCAGTTGCTGCTGTTGGAGGACGGACACTGCCTGACCGAGCAGGCGCTGGAGGTTTGCGGACGCGGAAGGGGGCACGCCCAGATCAACATGGGCGCTTCATCGCTCGCCACCCTGTCGCGGTTGGTCGCGGCGGGGTTCGGGCTGACGCTTATGCCCGAGATCGCGCTGCCGACAGAGGGACGGGACCTCACGTTGCGACGCTTTGCCGATCCCGAACCGCTGCGGACCATCGGACTTATACGCCGCGCCTCCTCGCCCGAGGGGGGGTGGTTTGAGGCATTGGCCGACCTCACCGCGCGGTCGGGCCGGGCGCTGGTGGCGCAGTCGCAGGTGACAACGGACACCGCCACGGCCGACACGCGCAGCACATAGATCTCGCTCGCGGGCGGCGCCCAGCGCGCGCGCCATTAAGATCGGGGCGGGACAAATCGGCACAGCGACATTGTCTGAGCTTGATCGACCGCCAGATCGCATGATGTCATCACGTAGACGCCACCGAGGGTAAACTCATGTTCGACGCCACCGCTCTCGACCTTGCCCGGTTCCAGTTCGCCTTTACCGTGGCATTCCACATTATTTTTCCCGCGTTCTCAATTGGACTTGCCTCGTTTCTCGCCGTGCTTAACGCAGCGCATGCGATCACGGGGCGGGCGGTGTTCCTGCGGCTCTTTGATTACTGGAAGATCATCTTTGCCGTGGCCTTTGGTATGGGGGTCGTGTCGGGCATCGTGATGTCTTACCAATTTGGAACCAATTGGTCGGTTTTCTCGGATAAAACGGGGCCAATACTTGGACCATTGATGGGTTATGAGGTTCTGTCAGCCTTTTTCCTCGAAGCCGGCTTTCTCGGTGTCATGCTGTTCGGTCGCAGTCGGGTCGGGCCGGGCTTGCATCTGTTTGCGACCTGCATGGTGGCGATCGGCACGCTCGGCTCTGCCTTCTGGATCCTGTCGGTGAATAGCTGGATGCAGACGCCGACGGGATACGGCATCAATGAGGTCGGTCAGTTCGTGCCAGAGGACTGGTGGGAGATCGTGTTCAACCCATCGTTCCCCTACCGCTTTGTGCATATGGTCCTGGCCGCTTACCTGACCACCGCGCTGGTGGTCGGCGGGGTTGGCGGCTGGCACCTGTTGAAGGATCGCAGCGACGCGGCCGCGCGCGTGATGTTTGCTATGGCCATGGGAATGCTGCTGGTGACGGCGCCCTTGCAGATCCTTGCGGGCGATATGCACGGGCTGAACACATTGGAACACCAACCGGCCAAGGTCGCGGCGATGGAGGGGCACTACGAGGGCCACCCCGAAGGGCGCGCGCCCCTGATCCTGTTCGGCATCCCGGACGACGCGGGCGAGAAGATGCGATATGCCGTGGAGGTTCCCAATCTGTCCTCGCTGATCCTGACCCATGATCTGACGACGCCTTTGCCGGGGCTGAAGGATTTCCCGGTCGACGAGCGTCCCAAGGCCGCGATCATCTTCTGGACGTTCCGCATCATGGTCGCACTCGGGTTTGCGATGCTGGCCCTCGGCGCCTGGGGTGCGCTGAGCTGGTGGCAGGGGCGGCTTTATGACCGGCGCATGCTGCATCGCGCTGCAGTGATCATGGGGCCGATGGGCTTTGTCGCCGTGCTCTGCGGCTGGGTCACGACCGAAGTGGGCCGCCAGCCCTGGACGGTCTACGGGTTGCTCAAGACGCAGGATTCCGCTGCGCCAATCGCGCTCTCGGCGGTGTCAGCCTCACTGACGGCCTTTGTCGTGGTCTATTTCCTGATCTTCGGCACCGGCACCTATTATTTGCTGCGCCTGATGGCGCAACGGCCCGGCGCCGGAGACCCAGAAGCCGTGCACGGTCCGACGCGGGCAGCCGGGGTTATGCCCGGCCCTGCGATCAAGGATGAAGAGGGGATGCGATGATGCTGGTGGATGTCGAACTCTCCTACGTCTGGGCCGGGCTGATCGCCTTTGCGGTGCTGGCCTATGTGATCCTCGACGGCTTTGACCTGGGGACCGGCATCCTGTCGCCCGCCCTCGGGGGCAAGTCGCACCGTGCCCATGCGATGAACACCATCGCGCCGGTCTGGGACGGCAACGAGACATGGCTGGTGCTGGGCGGGGGCGGGCTTTTCGCCGTTTTCCCCTTGGCTTACGCGGTCATCATGCCTGCGCTCTATCCGCCGGTGATCGCGATGCTTCTGGCGTTGATCTTTCGCGGTGTGGCCTTTGAGTTTCGCCACCGCGATCCGCGTCACGAACTGCTTTGGGACATCAGCTTTTTCGGCGGATCGCTGGTCGCGACCCTGTCACAGGGTCTGATCCTCGGCGCGCTGGTACAGGGGATCGATGTCGAGGCCCGCGCCTATGCCGGCGGCCATTGGGACTGGCTGACACCGTTCTCGCTATTGACGGCGGTGGCGCTGACGGCGGGCTATGCGACGCTGGGCGCGACCTGGCTGGTGATGAAGACCACCGGTTATCTGCGGGACCGGGCGCGACGGCTGGCGTGGATCGCGGGCATGGGGACACTCGCCCTCGTCGGGATTGTGTCGCTGGCGACGCCCTTCCTCGATCCGCTCTACCTTGATCGCTGGTTCACACGACCCAACATCTACTTTTCGCTCTGGGTGCCACTGGCCATCCTGGCCGCCGCGGCGATCTTCGTGATCGGGATGCGCCGCGACCGTGATTCCTGGCCGTTTCTGGCGACGATCGCGGTCTTTGTGCTGAGCTTCATCGGGCTCGGCATCAGCTTTTTTCCCTATATGGTGCCGCATGCGATCACGATTCCTGACGCCGCTGCGCCGGACAGTTCGCTGTGGTTCCTGCTGGCGGGCGCGCTGGTGCTGATCCCGATGATCCTCGGCTATACCGCCTATGCCTACTGGGTGTTTCGCGGCAAGATCGGCCCGGACGAGGGCTACCATTGATGCGCCGGATGCTTTGGTTCATCGCGCTGTGGTGTGCCGGGGTCGGCTCGGTCTTGCTGCTGGCGCTCATCATCCGCAGTGTGCTGCTTTGAACGCCGGCTTGGGATTTACGATTTAAAGGGCGCGCGGGCCGGGGGCTGCACCCCGAAAACCCGCGAACCCCGTTGATTACTCAGCGGCGACGCTCTTGGCGCGATCCGCCAGATAGTCGAGCACCGTCTCGGGCGAGGAGACGCCATAGGGGTCTTCATCGTGGTTGTCGCGCAGGCCCGGCTCTTCGAACCACGCCTCGATCACCCCGTCATTGATGACCGCCGCGTAGCGCCAGGACCGCATGCCAAAGCCGAGGTTTTCCTTGGCCACCAGCATGCCGATCTTGCGAGTGAATTCGCCCGAGCCATCCGGAATCACACTGACATTGGCCAGATTCTGCGACTCCGCCCACTTGTTCATCACAAAGCTGTCGTTCACCGACATGCAGTAGATCGCATCGATCCCATGGCTGGCAAAGGTCTCGGCGTTTTTCTCGAAACCGGGCAACTGATAGGTCGAGCAGGTCGGCGTGAAGGCGCCGGGCAGCGAGAACAGGATGACGCGCTTGCCTGCAAAGAAATCCGCGGTGGTCTTGTCTTCCCAACGGAACGGATTGGGGCCCTCGATAGCGCCATCACGCACGCGGGTGTGGAAGGTCACATCGGGCAGTTTGTGTCCAGCTTTCATGTCTGATCTCCTTGTCGTCAGCCTCGATTTGTCTTGCTGCATATCAAGTATTCTGCAACTGCAAAGTCAACCTTCGCACCTGCCGAAAACACCTCGGGTGCGACAGTTTGCGCCAGCCGGAAATAACTGCATGCCGGCAATGCTGAAGAGGCATGGCCCGCAACCGGCGGCTATGCTATATGCTTGAAATCTCACTACGTCGCCGCGGGAGGACGTCATGCGTGATCTCAAAATCCCCGAACAACGCCACCCTGAAAAGGCGCGGCGTCCGGACAATCCGCAGCCCAAGAAACCGGATTGGATCCGGGTCAAGGCGCCGACCTCCAAGGGCTATTTCGAAACCCGCCAGATCCTGCGGGAGAACAAGCTCTCCACCGTCTGCGAAGAGGCCGGTTGCCCGAACGTCGGCGAATGCTGGAGCCAGGGCCACGCCACCATGATGATCATGGGCGAGGTCTGCACGCGGGCCTGCACCTTTTGCAACATTGCGACGGGCCGCCCGCCGGAGGCGCTGGATGCGTTCGAACCGGGCCGCGTCGCCGATGCGGTGCAAAAGCTGGGGTTGAACCACGTTGTCATCACCAGCGTCGACCGCGACGATGTGGAGGACGGCGGGGCCGAGCATTTCGCCCAGACCATTCGCGCCATCCGTCACCGCGCCCCCGGCACCACGATCGAGATTCTGACCCCCGACTTTATCCGCTGCGCGCCCGAAGCGCTGGAGAAGGTCGTGGCGGCCAAGCCCGATGTTTTCAATCACAACCTCGAAACCGTGCCCGGCCTTTACCCCGAGGTGCGGCCCGGCGCGCGCTATTTCCATTCCCTGCGCCTGCTCCAGCGGGTGAAGGAGCTGGATCCGACCATGTTCACCAAGTCCGGAATCATGGTGGGCCTCGGCGAGGATCGCCAGGCCGTGGTGCAGGTGATGGAGGACATGCGCGCCGCGGACATCGATTTCCTGACCATCGGGCAGTATCTGCAGCCGACGCCAAAGCATCATCGCGTCGACCGCTTTGTCACACCAGAAGAGTTCGCCTCTTACGAAAAGACCGCGTTCAACAAAGGGTTCCTGATGGTCTCGGCCACGCCGCTGACCCGGTCATCCTACCACGCGGGGGATGATTTTGCCCGTCTGCGCGACGCAAGGTTGAAAAAGCTGGGTCACGGCTGATCCTGGGCGAGTAGGCCGGCCTGACCGCTCGGCAACGGGTGCATTGTCGGGACATTGCCGAAGCGGCGCATCGATCCGGCCCCGATGATTAACGCGCGTCGTGGCAACAACGGTGCCACACCGACGCTGCGCCCGCTTTGGGTCGTTGCAGGGCAGGGCGGTCGTGGCATCAACCTCCCCCTTCCGATTCGCCTATTCGCTGGCGGGCAGGACTTTCAGATAGGCCGCGATGGTCTCCAGATCGCTTTTCGGCAGGTGCGACAGGTTCTGCACCACATCGGCCATCTCACCGCCCGCGCTGTCAAACTCCGGCGTGAATCCGGTTTCCAGATAGGCGGCGATGTCGCCGGCGGACCAATCGAGGGCGTCGGGCGTTATGGCGGGCACCTTCCCCTTGCCATCGGGCGAGGGCGCACCGGCCATCCAGCGCCCCTTGTCGAGCCCGCCGATGGCGTTGCGCGGCGTATGACACTCCGAGCAGTGGCCCAGCGATTCGACAAGGTAGCGCCCGCGCGCGACGTCGTCCGCCGCCACGTCCGTCACGACCCAGTCATCGCGGAAAAACAGCATTTTCCAACCGCCGAGCAAGCGCCGGATCGAAAAGGGAAAGCCGATGTCATGCGGTTGGTTCGCCACGTCCGAGGCGGGCAAGGTCTGGAGGAAGGCGTGCAGATCGGCGATGTCCTGCGGCGCGGCGCGACTATAGGACGTATAGGGGAAGGCGGGGTAATAATGCTGACCCTCCGGCGAGACACCCCGCATCATCGCGTTGCCGAGGTCATCCACCGACCAGCCCGCGATCCCCGCTTCGGTGGGGGAGATGTTGGGCGCGACAAAGTTGCCGAACTCCGTGGCAAAGGTCTGCCCGCCGGCCAGCACCAGCCGTTCCTCGTCGCCCTCCGCGCCCGGTGCCGCGTGGCAGGAGGCGCAACCGCCCGCCCAGAACACCGCTTCACCCGCCTCGGCGTCGCCGCTGAGGGCCGTGAAGGTGTCATCCGGCAAGGTGTCCGGCCTGGTCACGAACCAGAAACCGGCCAGCCCGATCAGGCCGCTGATGATGAGAAGGGCCAGCACCCTTAAAAAACCGTACATGGCCCTGCTCCTTGTTTAACGCAGTTCTTTTGCGCGCTTAGTTGTCGGATTCGCGATAGCTTTTGTGGCAGCCGCCGCAGGCTCCGCCCAGGCCACCCATGGCCCCCTGAAGCGAGGCGAGATCGGTTCCTGCAGCCGCTTCCATGGCGACGGCGGCCTCTTCCAGCTTGGCGTTCGCCGCGCCTACATCGTCCATATTTTCCCACATGGCGGGCAGGGCCTTGGTGTTTTCGATCGAGGCATTGTCAGACCCTTGCGGCCAATAGGCCATCTGGTCCTGCGAGGACAGCTTGACGAGGTTGCTGGCGGCAGCGGTCGCGGCCTCGGCGTTATACTCGGCCTGACCCTTGGCCATCGTGCCGAGGATCCCGAGGTTGAAGGCATAGAGCTTCATCGTGGATTGACGCGCGGTCACGGCAGCGTTGAGCGCCTTTTCGTCCATGTGGCTTTCCGCCTGCGCGGCGCCGCTCAGGCAAAGACCTGCGATCAGCAGGCCGGTATATAATTTCGTCATTGGGTGACTCCCGGAAAATCATTCACGTCTATGACGTTAGCAAAGGCGGAGGTGTCATGTCTTGACGAATTCGTGATGAGGCGGAAAGGCGGATGCATCAATCGGTAAAGCGGACCTTGCCGATGAAAGGCAGGTTGCGATTGCGCTGGGCATAATCGATGCCGTAGCCGACGACAAATTCGTCGGGTATCTCGAACCCGATCCAATCCGCGCGAAAGTCCACTTCGCGCCGGGTGGGTTTGTCGAGCAGCGCAATGGTGCGAATCTTGGCCGGATTGCGCGACTCGAGCAGGTGCATCACGTGGTTCAGCGTGTGTCCGGTGTCGACGATATCCTCTACCACCAGCACGTTACGCCCTTCGATGGCGCCGCGCAGATCCTTGAGGATGCGCACCTCGCGGCTGCTATTCATGCCGTCGCCGTAGGATGAGGCTTCGAGGAAATCGACCTCGACATCGCGGTCGCGCAACTCGCGCACGAGGTCGGCGATGAACACGAAAGAGCCGCGCAGCAGCCCGACGACGACAATGCGCTGATCGGGGGGGAAGGCCTGTTTGATCTCTTCGCTCAGCTCCTCGATCCGGGCGGCAATAGCCTTGGCCGAGATCATCTGGTCGATGACATATGGACGCGTGGACATGGATCATCCTTGATCTTGCGGCGTCACCATACGACATGACTAACCCAAGTAAACGCGTCAAAAGGGATCAAATGCCACGCCATTCCGAAACCCGCCCCCTGCCGTATACCGCGCAACAGATGTACGATCTGGTCGCCGACGTCGCCAGCTATCCCGAGTTTCTGCCATGGTGTGCCGCCGCCCGCATCAATTCGCGCGAGGATCACGGCGATCACGAGGTGATGACGGCCGATCTGGTCATTTCGTTCAAGGTCTTTCGCGAGCGATTCGGCTCTCGGGTTGAGCTGTGGCCAAGCGAGAAGCGGATCGTGACCGAATATCTCGACGGGCCATTTCGCTATATGAAATCGAATTGGCATTTCACCGACACGGAAGAAGGTTGCGAGGTCGCATTCGACGTGGATTTCGAATTCAAGAACGCCATTCTGCAAGGCATCATCGGGGTCGTTTTCAACGAAGCGATGCACCGGATCGTGCGGGCATTCGAGGCGCGGGCACGCAAGCTATACGGGAATTCGCAGGGGTGACGCTTTTCGCCCGGCCCGCCTTGACCGCGCCACGCGGGATCGCGCGAAAAAGAGGAACGTTCCTCACAGCACCACTTTTTAGCCTATTCAGGGTCCATGATGGTCAGGAGTGAAAAGTTAAGGAAGGGACCGGCAGCGCCTGAGCGGTGTCGGTTTCGGTCGCGGTTCACCGGCTCGACAAGCATCGCTGCACCGTTACGCAGTCGCGAGCGGCCCTGGTTCGACCGCCACCATAGGGCGCGTCCCGGCCGTTATCTTAGCTCTTGCGTGATAGGTCCGGGGCTCAGGTCCGATACCGCAGGCCGTGACGAGCCTCTACCGCACTGCGTCTCCGCGCCCTCCTTCGCTCGCCGTTCCCCTGCCTGGTTGCACGAATATGCGAAACCTCGGATAGAGGGCCAAGCAAAGGGAAAATGATGCGCAGTCTGCTCAACCTCAAGTCGATACTTCTGCCCGCGCTCCTCGCGCTCTCGGCCTGTGGCGTGCCGGGAACGACAACGCAATCGCCCGGTTCTGCGGGAAATTCGATGATCGCGACGGGCTCGGCGTCAGAGGTCGCGGCGCGCCGTTTTGTCTCTGTCGCGACCCGCATCGAACCGGCGGCAGAGGCGACCTGTCGCCGTGACGCCCCCGACCTGCGGTGTGATTTCGAGATCGTGGTGGATGATAGTCCGGACGCCTCGATCAACGCCTACCAGCTACGCGACGACCGCGACCGGCCCGTGATCGTGGTGACGGTGCCGATGATTGCCTATGTACAGAATGATGACGAGATGGCCTTTGTCCTTGCCCATGAGGCAGCGCATCACATCGCACGCCATCTGGACCGCCGCCGTGAATCTACCCGTGCCAGCGCGTTGATCTTTGCCAATGCGGCGGCGCGCACCGGGGCCTCGGGCGTCGCGCTTGAGACGGCGGCGCGCGTGGGCGCGGCCCTTGGTGCACGCGCCTACGCCAAGGACTACGAGCTTGAGGCCGATGCGGTCGGGGCCCGGATCGCGCGCGATGCAGGGTATGACGCCATCAACGGGGCGCGGTATTTCGAACGTTCCCCCGATCCCGGCAATCGGTTCCTGGGCACCCATCCCCCGAACGCCAACCGGGTCGAAGCGGTGCGCGCCGCACTTCGATAGATCGCCAAAACGCTGGATTGAACGGCTGCGGGTCTAACATAGAAACGGTGTTCTTACCGGACCCTTCCGCGGCTGTTGGACCGTGATGAAGGCGTGGCGTGGTCTTGGCGTGATCGAGCAGGGTGCATTCACCTTGGCGGCCGAGCAAGGGGGCGTAGCTCCTGCAATCATGCAACGGCGCATTTGCAATAATTTGCGCAATCATGGCGGTAGCGCCGCACTTGTTTCACGAATCCCTCCGATTCGGCCCGCATCCTGTCTATGGGTTGATTAGAAAAGGAGTTCGCAATGTCTAGTGTAGACGCAACCAACAGCAACATGAACAAGGGCCAGACCAAGAAGGCCGAACGTGAATCAGCTGAAGCGCAACCTGCCGCCGAAGAGGAAAACTCCTCTTCGACCTCCTCCACCACGGAGACGACGGAAACCTCGGGCACCGGGACGGCCGCGCCTGCGTCGGAGCCCTCCGAGGTCGACGGATCAGCCACGACCGTCAATTCGGGCGCCTCCACAAGTCAAAATACCGACGATGGATCCCTCCGGCGTGGGCTGACGCAAGCCGATGAGAGGGCCGGGGACGTGAACGCGGTCAACTTTGCGCGTCGCGCAGCGATTGCGGTGCAGGCCAAGGCGGCGTCGCTTTCGGTGCTGGACGGCATAGAGGTCGATGCGTTCGAACCGCTGGAAAAAGCCGTTCAATCCGGCGCTGCCGCCTATGCGTCGTCAAAGTCCGATACAACATCTATCGCGCGCCCCGCGTTTGATCGCGCCGCGTAGTCGGGATCGCTGGATCGCCGCTTAACGACTGGCAGGCCCTGAACGGGACGGTGGCCTGCTTGCGTCGCCTGAGCCGCTCTGCACATGGCAGGCTCAGGCGCTATTCCCGCCTCCTTTCATTTATAGCGCTCCGGCCCCGACGGGTCGATGCAACCACTGCTGCGCGTGCATGCGATTGACCTCGCACGAGATGAGTAGTGACCAAAGCGCATCGAGCAATCCGGCTTCACAGAGATGACGGGACAGGGCGCGACGCTCGAGCGTTTGAGCCAGATCTATAATCTGCGTCGCGATCTTCGTCGGAACCGAACCCCGGAACAATCTTGCGCAACAATTTGCAATGAAGGCGTTAATGTCACGGCGAGACCACATTTCGATCTCATTCATCCTGCATAAGTGTCGTGGGTAGAAAGTTAAGGAGAATGCAAATGAGCCTCATCGGCTTCTTGCTGGGTAATCCCGGCAATTCCGGTACGGTTGGCGCGACACCACCTGCGCAATCGACCGACACTGAGACTACGACTGATACGTCCAATGAAACTCAATCGACGGAAGATAATTCGGAAACCGAAACCGCCGTCGCTGAGGAGCCTAAATCTAATTCCGCCACCGGATATAATGGTGCGGGCGGATGGGCCTATCGTTATAATGATCCAATTCCAGCGAATACGCCAATGCAGGATCCCGAATCCGAGCGCCGTGAAGGCGTCGTGTCAGCCGTTGAATTTGCACGCAATGCCGCGATCGCGGAACAGGCCAAGGCGGCGACTCTTGCGATGGTTGTATCGGGCGATAGTGAGGCCTCAGGGCCTTTTGCCCGTGTGAGAGGCATGGCGGCCAACACCAACAACGCGCCCATCGGTCAAGCGGCCTATAGCCAGGCCGACAGTTTGACGATGCGCGTCGTGAGCAGGACCGATATAAAACTCTAGGTCCGTTCCAACACCATTGAATTCCACAGTTACGGCAGACCAGCTCGTCTATTCGACCCAAACCCCCATAACGGGGGCGAACCCGACCGGGTTTGGTTTGCCGGACCCTGGTCCCTGGCTTGCTGCGTCTCATTGATTGCACGAGCCAGGGGCCTACATTATTGCAACCATGCAATTGCGATATAAACTGCAATCATGGCGGTAGTGCCGTTATTGTTCCACGATCCTTTCTCATTCGGCATGCAACCTAAGCGTGGGTCGAATAGAGAAGGATATTACCATGGACAATGTGGGTCACCTAAAGACAATGAAAGACTTCGGACAGTTTTCGAAAGCTGACCGGAAGGAGTTTGCAAAAAACTGGAAGGACATGCGCGACGCATGGTCCGAGAAATCCAAAGCCGGGTCCACAACGGATCAACCGGCCAAGGTCAAAGCGACGGAGGTTCTGAAAACCACGGTTGCTGAGGCGAGCCAGGAGGTGAGCAAGCTCACCGATAAGCAGGTCTTGTCGGATCCGAAAACCTCTCTGGCGGACTTGGGCGAAAACCTGGGTCAAACCGTGGAGAAGGCCGTCAAGGTCGCGGACGCCGCTGTCGATCACGCCAAAGATCGTGTCGAGGAAGTGACGGACAAGGTCCGGAACTCGGTCAGTCAAGCGCTCGGCCGCGTCGGTGGCCTGATCGCAGACACCGGCGAGATCAAGGCAGGCGTGACCGAAGAGGACGCGCGCGAGGGCAGTGTGAACGCTGTCAGCTATGCCCGTCGCGCCGCGATTGCCGCCCAGTCAAAGAGCGTGGCGCTGTCGCTTCTCGAAGACCTTGGCAATGATCCCTTTGCACCGCTGGAGCCGCTGTCGAAAGGCGGCGCCAATGTCTACGCCAAATCGGCCAATTACGAGAGCTTTGGCAATGAACGCGCGTCGGTGGAGCGTTCCATATGAATTTTGAATTATCCCTCAGCCCAGCTGCGCAACTCCGCGCTGAAGGAAAGCGCTGTGCAAGCTGAGCGGCGGGCGAGCCATCTGGAACAAACCACGGGACCATGACGACCGAGCGGCGCGTCGTCCTCTCCTGCAGGCATCAAACCGGCAGACGAGGACCGGACAGGCGACAACAAGAGGAACAGGCGTCCGAGGCACCGGCAACAAGGGGACCGGAGTCTGAAATTCCCACTCAAACGTCCGGGGGGCCGGCTATTCAGTCCCCCGGTTTTGGCTTGGTGTCTGGCAGCAACGGGCGCTCAGGAGACGTGGTCGTAGGCCCTTTCGCCATGTTGGGCGAGGTCGAGGCCGGTGGTCTCGGTTTCAGGGTCCACACGCATCGGCACGACGAAGGACACCAGCTTTGCGATGACGTAGGTCATGACCACGGTAAACACGCCGACAATCGCCAGGGCGCCGAATTGCGCGACAAAGCTGCCCTCGCCAAAGACGGCGATCATAATCGTGCCGAAAATGCCGCCGACGCCATGCACCGCAAAGACGTCGAGCGTGTCGTCGATCACCAGCTTGCTGCGCACGATATTCACCATCTCCTGACAGAGCACGCCGGCCACCGCGCCGATGATCAGTGCCTCGACCGGACCGACAAAGCCCGACGCCGGCGTGATGGAGGCAAGTCCCGCGATGGTGCCGGTGACAAGACCGACGAGCGAGGCTTTGCCGTATTTGATCTTTTCCCAGGCCGCCCAGGTGATGGAGGCCGTGGCGGCCGAGATGTGGGTGACGGTGATCGCCATTGCCGCTCCGCCATCCGCGGCCAATTGCGAGCCGCCATTGAACCCGAACCAGCCAACCCAGAGCATCGAGGCCCCGATCATGACATAGCCCGGATTATGCGGCGGCTTGGTCTTGTCGCGACGCGAACCCAGCATCACCGCCAGCACCAGCGCGGCGAGCCCGGCCGTTTCATGCACGACGATACCGCCTGCGAAATCCCGCGTGCCGATCGCGCCAAAGATGCCGCCGTCCGACATCATGCCGCCGCCCCAGATCCAGTGAACGACGGGCGCGTAGCAGAGCAGCATCCACAAGGTGGAGAACCCGACGACCCAGCCAAAGGACGCCCGTTCGACAAAGGCGCCGACGATAAGCGCCGGGGTGATGATGGCAAAGGTCATCTGGAAGGCAAAGAACAACACCTCCGGCAGGGTACCGGCGAGACTATCGGCGTCGACCCTCAGGAGCATGACCTTGTCCAGCCCGCCCCAGATCGGATTGGCTTCGCCAAAGGCGATGGAATAGCCGCAGATGAACCAGGCCACGCTCATCACGCAGGCAATGGCGTAACAATGCATGAACACGCTCAACACGTTGCGTGACCGTACGAGGCCTCCGTAAAACAGCGCCAGTCCCGGCAGTGTCATGAACAGGACCAGGGCTGTCGCCGTGATGATCCATGCGGTATCGGCTGCGTTCATTGTCAGTTTTCCTCTTCCCATGTGGTCTTGACGGGCGAGGTAGGCGCAGCGGCGTTGCCGACGAAAGGTGCAACTTTGTCCGTGGTCGCCCTGAAAAGCGGCATTGTGCAAAACGCACAAACTTTGTGCGCCGCACTCCAGGATTTGCTTGGATTATGGGCGGGATTGAGTCGCGCTGCGCAGCAGAAGGCCAAATGCGTGATCGCGTGACGCCTCGCGGACCGCGCCGCGACCGAGCGCGCCGAATTGCACCGTTTCTGTCACCGGCGCATGCCCGCGCCGCAGGACAGCAAAGCAGACCATGCCTTCGGGCTTGGGGCCGCTGGCACCGGGGCCCGCGACACCTGTGATCGACACGGCGATATCCGCGTCAAGGCGGGCGAGGGCGCCGCTGACCATCTCATGGGCGGTCGCTTCGCTGACGGCGCCTTGGGACTCCAGCGTCTCGGCGCGCACGCCGAGCATCGCGATCTTGGCGGTGTTGGCATAGGCGACGACACCGCCCAGCACCACGTCGGACGACCCGGCGATGTCGATCAGGGCGGCGGCGACCATGCCGCCGGTGCAGCTTTCGGCGGTGGCGAGGCGCAGATTGTTCGCGCGGCAGGCTTCCAGCACGTCTGTGGCAGTGGCAGTGGCAGTGGCAGTGGCAGTGGCAGTGGCAGTGGCGGTCATGGGAACTCTCCTAGATCAGGAACACGTGATAGAGGATGCCTGCCAAGGCGACCACGACAGCGGCCAGGAGCCCCGCAATCACGTCGTCAAGCATCACGCCGAGCGGGTCATCGCGCCGGTCGGCCCATCCGACGGGGCCCGGTTTCAGAATGTCGAACAGGCGAAAGCCGAAGAACGCCACAATCCAGCCGGGCCAGAGCGACAGCACCGGCACGCCCACATGCGCCGCGCCGATGATCACCGGCAATAGCGCGACCCACTGGCCTGCGACTTCGTCCACGACGATCTCGGAGGGGTCGTGATTGTCCGTCCCCTTGGTCATGCGGATCGTCGCCCACCATCCGGCGGCATAAACCACCGGGATCGCCAGCAAAAACACCCAGAGGCCGCCAAGGATATAGAGCACATAGGCCAACACCAGCCCGGCGAGCGAGCCCCAGGTGCCGGGGGCTGGGCGCACGTAGCCGACGCCGCCGACGGTTCCGATCAGCTCCGCCGCTCTCACGCCGTCACCAGAAGCGCTGTGGCGATGGCGGCGATGCCTTCGCCGCGCCCGGTAAAGCCCAATTGTTCCGAGGTCGTCGCCTTGACCGAAATCCGCCCGACGTCGAGCCCGGTGATCGCCGCCAGCGCGTTTTGCATGTCGCTCGCATGGGGGCCGATCTTGGGCCGTTCGCAGATCAGCGTGCAGTCTATGTTTGACACCTTGTACCCTTTCGTCGCCGCCAGTTGGACCGCATGGTCGAGAAAAATATGGCTCGCCGCGCCCTTCCATTGCGGATCGGAGGGCGGGAAGTGGCGACCGATGTCGCCCTCGGCCAGCGCGCCGTAAATCGCATCGGTGATCGCATGCATCCCGACATCCGCATCCGAATGGCCGAGCAGGCCCTTGTCATGCGGCACGGAGACACCGCAAATCGTCACCTGATCGCCCTCGCAAAAGGCGTGGACATCGTAGCCATTGCCCATCCGGATATCCATGCAGTCTCGTCTCCTGTTCAGGATCGCCTCGGCCCGCGCGAAATCGCCGGGATGCGTGATCTTGATGTTATCGGCGTCACCCGACGTGATGTGCACGTCGAGGCCTGCGGCGCGCGCCACTTCGACGTCATCCGCCGCATCCCCTGCGAAGCCGTCATGCGCGGCGGCGATTGGCCCGAGGACAAAGCCCTGCGGCGTCTGCGCGCGCACCAAACCGGCGCGATCCTGTGTGCCGGTGACGCGCGCGCCCTCCGCCCGCCACAGGGCATCCGTCACCGGCAGACCCGGCGCGGCGGCCTCGGCCCCGGCGAGTAGCGCGTCACGGACCCCCGCGATCACAGTCGGAGAGATGCAGGGCCGCGCGATATCGTGAATCAGCACGTAGGTCGCGCCAAGCGCCCAGGCCCGTGTCAGCCCTGCCTTGACCGACTGTTCACGCGTCTCGCCACCGGGAACGCGGTGCACCCCGGCGGGCAGATCAATGTCCATGTCATCATGGTGCAGCACGACCACCACCTCGCCAAACGGCTGGAACGCGGCGATAGTCCAGTCAGCAACGCGCCGACCCGCGAGAGGCTGCCATTGCTTGGGCACACCGCCACCCGCCCGCGTGCCGCGTCCGGCGGCCACAAGGATGGTAACGAGGGAGGGGGTATCGCTGCTCATCCCGTCTGGATAGGAGGAAATTTCCATATCGGCAATGCCGCCTTGGTTCGCGGTGATTGCCTAATATTTAATCATAAGCACATGATCGCGTCGGTATTCCTATTTGCTTGCGTTGAGCTTGGGCGACTATCGCGCTACGCAAGGCTCATTGCACAAGGTTTAGGCATGTCAGCACCCTTCGCCCACCCATCCGACCGCCCGATTGTCGCCCTGGCCCCCATGGCCGGGATCACCGATCTGCCGATGCGCGACCTCGTCACCGGCTTTGGCGCCGACCTCGTGGTCAGCGAGATGGTCGCCTCGGGCGAATTGCTGACCGCGCGCGCCGGCACGCTGGAGCGGGCGGAGCTGGGGCTTGAACGCAGCGCAACCTCTGTCCAGCTTGCCGGGCGCGATCCCGCGATCATGGGCGAGGCCGCGCGTCAGGTCGAAGGGATGGGCGCGCGCATCATCGACATCAACATGGGCTGCCCGGCGAAAAAGGTCACGGGCGGGCTGTCCGGTTCTGCCCTGATGCGCGATCCCGATCTGGCACTGCGCCTGATCGAGGCGGTCGCGGAGGCGGTCGCGCTGCCTGTCACGCTCAAAATGCGTCTTGGCTGGGACGACGATTGCCTAAACGCTCCCGATCTCGCGCGCCGCGCCGAGGACGCAGGGGTGCGCATGGTCGTCGTGCACGGGCGCACGCGCTGCCAGTTCTACAAGGGGCATGCCGATTGGGCTGCCATCCGGTCAGTGGTCGAGGCGGTCGATGTGCCGGTTCTCGCCAATGGAGATATCGTCGACACAGAGAGCGCGCGTGCGGCGCTGAAGGCTTCGGGCGCGCGCGGAGTCATGGTGGGGCGGGGAATCCAGGGTCGGCCCTGGGCGCTGGCCGCGATCATGGCAGAGCTTTCGGGCACAACCGGGCCGACCACGGTCGACATGGGCGCATTGGCCGCGCGGCACTACGAGGCGATGCTGTCGTTCTACGGCGTTGATCTCGGCAATCGCGTCGCACGCAAGCATCTGGGTTGGTACATGGACCACGCGCGAACGCCAGCCGCGCTGCGTGGCCGTGTCCTGCGCAGCCGTGATTGCGCAGAGGTCATGTCTTTGCTGCCCGAAGCGCTCGCGCCACACGCGCGCGAAAGGACCGCCGCATGATTGAGGATGACGCGGTCTGGAACTCTCTGCCCGTCCCGGCGATCGTGCTGGACCCGCAGGATTGCATCGCCACGATCAACGCCGCCGCCGAAGGCTTCCTCAATGCCTCGGCCAAGACGCTTCGGGGCACGAAAGTCTGGGAAAAGGTGATGATCGACAGCCCGCTGGAGACGGCGTTCGAGCGCGCCCGCGCCACGTCCTCGCCGCTGTTCGTCAACGACGTTGACGTCGGCACCGGCGAGCGGGCGCCGCTGCATTGCAACCTCCAGATCGCACCCTTGTCGGGTCAGCCGGGTTACATGCTGTTCCTGATCTCGCCGCGCGAACTGGCCGGGCGGTTGTCACAGGACCATACAGTCAAATCAGCTGCGAAATCCGCCATTGGCATGGCCGAAATGCTGGCCCACGAGATCAAGAACCCGCTCGCCGGGATCACGGGTGCCGCGCAGTTACTCTCCATGGGGTTGAGCGCGGAGGACCGTGAGTTGACCGATCTCATCGTCGAAGAGAGCCGCCGCATCGTCAAGTTGCTGGAGCAGGTGGAGCAATTCGGCAACCTGACCATGCCAATGATGCATGCCGTGAATGTGCACGACGTTTTAGACCGGGCGCGCCGTTCGGCTCTGCTGGGGTTCGGGGCGCATATGAAGATCATCGAGGATTACGACCCCTCGCTGCCCATGGCCCTTGGGGACGCCGACCAATTGCTCCAGGTCGTGCTGAATTTGTTGAAGAACGCCTCGGAAGCTGCTGGAAAAACGGGCGGAACGATCCGTCTGCGAACCTATTTCGAACATTCGTTCCGTTTAAGGCGCTCGGACGGTCAAGGCAAGCCGCTGCCCCTTCAGGTCGAGATCATCGACGATGGCCCCGGCTTGCCGCCGGACATCGCGGGCGACATCTTTGATCCTTTCGTGTCCGGCAGGGAGAATGGCACCGGGCTGGGTCTCGCACTGGTGAGCAAAATCGTCTCGGATCACGAGGGCTGGATCACAGTCACGTCCGTCCCTGGAAAAACCGTGTTCCGCCTGTCGCTGCCGATGGATACGACCCGTACTAAACGCAATCTAAAGGAGAGCTGATATGGATGGCACCATTCTTGTCGCCGACGACGACCGCACCATTCGCACCGTTCTGACGCAAGCTCTGACCCGTGCGGGATGCAAGGTGCACGCGACGTCCTCTCTGACGACCTTGATGAGATGGGTGGGCGAGGGCAAAGGCGACGTGGTGATCAGCGACGTGATGATGCCCGATGGCAACGGGTTGGAGATGCTGCCGAAGATCGCGCAGGATCGCCCCGGCCTGCCAGTGATCGTGATTTCCGCCCAGAACACCATCATGACGGCGATTCAGGCGGCTGAGGCCGAGGCCTATGACTATCTGCCCAAGCCCTTTGATCTGCCCGACTTGATGAAACGCACGGCCCGCGCGCTGGATGCCCGCCGACGCAGCGCCTCCGCGCCCACCTCCAGCGATGATACCGAACGTCCCGACGAATTGCCGCTGGTCGGGCGCACCCCCTCGATGCAGGCGCTCTATCGGTTGATCGCGCGCGTGCTGAATACGGATCTCGCGGTGTTGATCACGGGGGAGTCGGGGACGGGCAAGTCGTTGATCGGGCGCGCCATTCATGACTTTTCGGACCGACGCAGCTTGCCCTTCATCACCGCCTCGGCCGCCGACCTTCAGGATATCGAAGGTCCGGCGCAGATCCTCGCGCGGGCCAAGGGCGGCACGATCATTTTCGACGAGATCACTGACATCCCGCTGGACGTGCAGGCGCGGATCGTTCGCATGATGGACGGTCCGGCCGACAATCTGCCGCGTTTCATGGCGACCTCGCAGGCCGATCTGACCCATGCGATGGAGGAGGGTGAGCTGCGGCAGGACCTATACTATCGCTTGTCCGGCGCGGCAATCGCGGTGCCCGCCTTGCGTGACCGGGTCGATGACATCCCGCTGCTGGTCGAGCATTTCTTTGCCCGCTCAGAACGCGAAGGCGCGCCCCTGCGTCAGTTGACGCCCGACGCGATGGAAATGGTGCGCTCCCACCCTTGGCCGGGCAACGTGCGCCAGCTTGAGAACGCGATTCGACGTCTCGTGCTGACGGCGCGCACCGATGAGATTTCCAAGCTGGATGTCGCCGGGGTTCTGGGTGGACAGCCTGAGAATGAGCCGGCGTCGGGCGTGGAGGACGGTGAGAAGCTCTCGGCCTCGATCGGGCGACATCTGCGCCGCTACTTTGATCTGCACGGCAACATATTGCCCCCTCCGGGGCTTTATCCCCGTATTCTCAAGGAGATGGAGACGCCGTTGATCGAAATCGCCCTAGAGGCGACGGGCGGCAATCAGGCTAAATGTGCTGACCTCCTGGGAATCAACCGCAATACTTTGCGCAAGAAGATCACCGATCTGGATATTCGCGTGACACGCCGCCGGAAATTGATGTAAAACCGCAACAGAGCAGTGGCTATGGGGTATCATCCCCTGATATTGCCACAACATATGGCGGTGGTTGCAGAATGCGACCCAAATCAAGAGGCTGCCGAGTGGCAACCCGGGCACAGAGACCACGATGGGCCGCTTTGGCGCGCCTACGCCGTCAACGGCGACTGCAAAACGCGGCGACCCTGGGGCTTGTGATCCTCGGGCCGGTGCTTGTCATCGCGACATTCCTCGTGCTTGGGCCGATGCAGCAGGGCGCGTCCTCCATGGCGCTGCGCCTCGTCTTGCTGGTCGATCTGGTTTACGTGCTGGTGGTGGCCGCGCTGGTGTCACAACGGGTCGCGCGCATGGTCGCGGCGCGTCGTGCCAAATCTGCCGGCAGCCGGTTGCATCTGCGTCTCACCGGCGTTTTTGCGATCATGGCGCTGATCCCCACGGTTTCGGTCGCGATCTTTGCCGTGCTGACGATCAACATAGGGTTGGAGGGCTGGTTCTCCGACCGGGTGCGTCAGGTGGTGGGCACGTCACTTGCTGCCGCGCGCGCCTATGAGCAGGAGCACCGCGAGGATTTGGAGGAGGACGCCCGGGCGCTGGCGCGTTTCCTCAACACGGCGCGCGAACGGGATTTCCTGATTACCGATGCGGTTCTCCGCCAGTTGCTTGCCTCTGGTCAGAACCAGATCCAGCGGGGGCTGCGTGAGGCTTATGTCATTGACGGGGCAGGGGAAATCAAATCACGCGGCGAACGCTCCTACCTGTTCGATTATGAGCAACCGGATCAGGCAGACCTCGAGCAGTCCGCTAGCGAGGGCTATCTACTGATCGAGGACTGGAGCAATAACGAGTTTCGTGCGCTGATCCCGCTGACCGCCTATGTGGACCGCTTCCTCTACGTCAGTCGCGATGTCGACGGCGACATCCTGCGCCTGCTCGACGACACCCAGGAGACCGTCCGGCTCTACCAGCAGCTGGAGAGCGAACGGGGGCGCGTGTTGTTTGAATTCGGTCTGCTTTACATAGGTTTCGCCGTCATCCTGATCCTTGCGGCGATCTGGCTGGGCCTGTGGTTTGCCGAACGTTTGTCGGGCCCCGTCGGACGTCTGACCGGCGCCGCGCAACGCGTCGGCTCGGGCGATTTGAACGTGCGCGTCACCGAAGACGAGGGCGATGATGAAATCGCCATGCTGTCACGCTACTTCAACCAGATGACATCGCAGTTGAAGGGACAGCGCAATGCCCTGCTGGAAAACACGAACCAGGTCGAGCAACGCCGCCGGCTCTTTGATTCCGTGCTGTCCTCTGTCACCTCCGGCGTGGTCGGTCTGGACCGCGAGGGGCGCGTGACCTTCGTGAACCGCTCCGCAGAACGACTGTTGGATTGGAGCGGCGATGAGGAGGACGACGCCATCTCCTTTGCCGTGCCGGAATTCGGACCGCTGTTCGACCAGTTGCGCGACAGCGGCGCGCAGACTGTGCAGGCCGAGATCAAGGTCGTGCGCGCAGGGCGTCAGGAAACCCTGCTGGTGCGCATGGCGACCCGGCGCAATACCGAAGGGCGGCGCGAAGGCTACGTGGTCGCCTTTGACGATGTTACCGATCTGGTCACGGCGCAGCGCATGGCGGCCTGGGGCGATGTCGCGCGCCGTATCGCGCATGAGATCAAGAACCCGCTGACCCCGATCCAGCTATCCGCCGAACGGATCCGGCGCAAGTTCGCGCGGCATCTGGACGAGGGCCTCGCCAACGATCTGGAATCACTGACCGAAGTCATCGTACGCCAGACCGGCGATCTGCGTCGGATCGTGGACGAATTCTCCAAGTTCGCGCGCATGCCGGAGCCGGAAAAGCGCACCGAGGATCTGCGCGATCTGTTGAAGGGCGCCGTGCTGTTGCAACAATCGGGCCAGCCCGGCGTGCGGATCTCCAGCGATCTGCCCAATGTCGCCATGTCCGCCGATCTGGACGCTACGATGATCGGGCAGGCGCTGACCAACCTCATCAAAAATGCTGGCGAGGCGACCGAGACGCTGCGCGAAAAAGGCGCGCCCGAGGGCTATGTGCCGGCCGTGCACGTCACCGCGGAGACCCTGTCGCAGGAGACCCAGAACGGCACCGCCCCCTGGGCGGAAATCCGCATTTCAGACAATGGCGTCGGCCTGCCCGAGGATCGCGCGCGTCTGTTCGAGCCTTACGTGACGACGCGAGACAAGGGTACCGGGTTGGGCCTGCCCATCGTGAAGAAGATTATCGAGGAACATGGCGGAACGCTCCGCCTTGATGATGCCGAGCCCTTTGCCGGGCTTAACCACACTGGTGCCTGTGCCATCATCCGCCTGCCGCTGAAGGCGGGCGCGATCGACACGCCGGACACCGCGAGAACAGTGAGTGAGGGACTATGAGCGACATCCTGATCGTCGATGACGAACGTGACATCCGGGAACTGATTTCGGACATCCTGGAGGACGAGAACTACGCCACCCGGCTTGCCGGGAACTCCGACGAGTGTCTGGCGCACCTCAACACCGAGCCGCCCGCCCTGATGATCCTAGACATCTGGCTCAAGGACAGCCGCATGGATGGCATCGACATCCTGAAGCACGTCAAACGAGACAACCCGGACGTGCCGGTGGTGATCATCTCGGGTCACGGCAATATCGAGATTGCGGTCGCCGCCATCAAACAGGGCGCTTACGATTTCATCGAAAAGCCCTTTAACATCGACCAGTTGCTTGTGGTGATCCGGCGCGCCATGGAAACCTCGCGATTGCGGCGTGAAAATCAGCAGTTGCGGCGCAAGGACACGCATTCCGCCGAAATGGTCGGCAATTCAGCCGCCTTCCGCGCCCTGATGCAAAACCTCGAAAAGGTGACGAAATCCAACGGGCGGGTGATGCTGAACGGACCTTCGGGCGCCGGCAAGGAGGTCGCGGCGCGCTACATCCACGCGCAGTCCAACCGTGCCGATGCGCCCTTTGTCTGCGTTTCCTGCGCCTCGATCGAAGCGGACCGCATGGAGGAGGTGCTGTTTGGCCGCGAAACCTCGGAACGCGGCGTCGAACCGGGCCTGTTGGAAGAGGCGCACGGTGGTGTGATCTATTTCGACGAGGTCGCCGATATGCCCATCGGTACCCAGTCCAAGATCCTGCGGGTGCTGGTCGATCAGCAATTCCTGCGCGTCGGCGGGGCGGATAAGGTGCGGGTCGATCTGCGCGTCGTCTCCTCGACCTCTCGCGATCTGGACGCGGCGATAGCAGAGGGCACGTTCCGTCAGGAATTGTACCACCGTCTGAACGTCGTGCCGATTGAGGTGCCGAGCCTCGCGGACCGGCGCGAGGACATTCCCGTGCTGGCGAATTACTTCCTCGAAGCGCTGCACAAGGGTCAGGGCTTGCCGATGCGCACCCTTTCCGAAGATGCGGCCGCCCTGATGCAAACGATGATCTGGCCCGGCAACGTGCGTCAGCTGCGCAACGTGATCGAGCGCATCCTGATCCTGGGCGATGGCACCGGGGCGATTGAGGCGCGCGAGGTTCCGACGGAAGAGGAAAAGCCCTCCGAAGAAGGGCGCGTCGTGCTCTCGGGCACCTTGGCGACGCTGCCGCTGCGCGAGGCGCGCGAGGCGTTCGAGCGCGAGTACCTGCTGACCCAGATCAACCGCTTTGGCGGCAATATCTCGAAAACCGCTCAATTCGTTGGCATGGAACGCTCGGCCCTGCATCGCAAGCTGAAATCGCTTGGCGTGGTCACGACGACGAAATCGGGCGGGCGCGTGGCTCGGGTTGAGGAAGAGTAAGCCGGTTTAAGGGCTTACGATCTGGTAGGCCGATCCGCCGCGCCCGATGATGCAGCTTTGCGGCGTCAGCGGCGGCAAGACCCGCGTGACAGCTTGCGGGGTCGCGTTGCGCACGTTCGACTGGCAATAGGGCAGGCTGACCCGGTCAAACCCCTTGTCGGCCAGACAGGTCCGCGCCAGCAAGACCCGCCGCGTGGCGTTGCCGTCATAGCGCACGATCTGTGGCAAACCCATGCGACCGGGCCGGATGGTGCAATTTCCCGCCGCATCGCAGACCTTGCGTTCTGGTATCCAGTCTCCCGGCTCCATCCGCGTGGCGGGGCGATAGGGTGCCTGCGTCTCAGCGGCGAGGGCGCAGGTGTCGCGGGCGCGGTTGACCTCTGCCATCGTGGCGCCTTCGCGATAGTCGATCTCGCGCGCACAGCCCGCGGTCAGCAGGGTGCAGGTCAGGGCGGTCAGCAAGAAGGACGTCTGGTGTTTCATTGCGCTATTCTGCATGCTTGGACCCATGGGGACAATTCGTTTGACCGCTCCGGCGGCATCTGTCATGCGATAGTTTCGGCAAAGGCAAGGATCCCGGGGGACGTGGGATGAAGGTCATCATCTGCGGCGCAGGGCAGGTCGGCTGGCAAATCGCCCGCCATTTGTCAGGGGAAAACAACGACGTGACCGTCGTGGACAATAACCCTGAGCTGGTGCGCCGCGCGACAGAGACGCTGGACGTGCAGGGTATCGCCGGTTTTGCCTCTTATCCCGACATTCTGGAACGGGCGGGCGCGCGCGACGCCGACATGATCATCGCCGCGACCTATTCGGACGAGGTGAACATGGTCACCTGTCAGGTCGCGCATTCTGTCTTTGCCATTCCGCGCAAGATCGCGCGCCTCAGGGCGCAGAGCTATCTGACCGCGATCTATTCCGACCTCTACCGGCGCGATCACATGCCGATCGACGTGGTCATCAGCCCGGAACGTGAGGTCGCCGACGCCGCAATGCAGCGCCTCTCCGCGCCCGCCGCCTTTGACGTGCAGACGTTCCTTGATGGACGTGCCCAGCTGCTGGGCATCATCATCGACGACGATTGCCCGGTGGTGAATACGCCGCTGCGCCAGTTGACGGACCTGTTTTCCACCCTGCGCGCCATCGTTGTCGGCATTCGCCGCGATGGTCGTCTGTTTGCCCCCGATCCCAACGATCAGATCTTCCCCGGAGATTCCTGTTATATCTGCGTTGTGGACGAGGATGTGCCGCGCACGCTGGAAGTCTTTGGCAAGACGACCCGCACGCAGGAGCGCGTGATCATCGTCGGCGGCGGCAATGTCGGGTTGGCTGTGGCCGAGAGCCTGGAAAAACGCCGCTCTATCCGCGCGAAGGTGATTGAAAAGGACCGCGCAACAGCAGAACGCGCTGCCGATGCGCTGGAAAGAACTATCGTTCTGAACGGCGACGGGCTGGACAAGGCGCTGTTGGCCGAGGCGGGGGTCAGGCGCGCGGATGCGATCCTTTGCGTGACGGATGACGACAAGACCAACATGCTGGCGGCGGTGAGGGCCAAGGCGTCGGGCTGCGAAATGGCCATCGCGCTGATCAACGATGCGACGCTGGTGCCGTTGATGGCGACGCTTGGCATCGATGCGCATATCAATCCGCGCCAGACCACCGTGTCTTCGATCCTGCGCCACATCCGCCACGGGCGGGTGCGTGGGGTCTATTCCATTGGCGATGCGGAGGCCGAGGTGATCGAGGCCGAAGTGCTCTCGACCAGTCCGATTGCGGGCCGCCCGATCCGCGATATCGATTTTCCCGAAGGGGTGCTGATCGGCGCGATTCAACAGGGCGGCAAGGTCATCAAACCTGACGGCAAGCTCAAGATCGAGGCCGGGGACGTGATCCTGATCTTTGCGCTGACCAATGATGTGCCCGAGGTCGAGAGGCTGCTTCAGGTCTCCATCGATTACTTCTAGTCCGATGCGCCTGCGCCTGCATGAACAACCCCTGTTTCTGATCATCATCGCGGTCGCGGCGCTGTCCATGCTGGTGCCGGCGAGCGTTGCCTTGGTGCTGGAGGATTTCCTGACCGCGCGCAGCTTTTTCTACGCTGGTATCCTTGGGCTGACCGCCAGTTTGCTGATTGGGCTGGCGCGCGGCAGGCGTTCCGTGACCCATGGCAACACCGATCTCGTGGGGCTGCTTTCGTTGCTCGGCAGCTATGTTTTGGTCCCCGCCTATATGGCGCTGCCGCTGCAGGAAAGCATCGGTTCGACCAGTTTCCTGAACGCCTATGTCGAGATGGTCTCGGCCCTGACCACCACCGGCGCGCCGATGTTCGAACCCGGCCGTTTGACCCCGGCGCTGGAGCTATGGCGCGCCATGGTCGGCTGGATGGGCGGATTGATGATCTGGGTGGCGGCGGCGGCGGTTCTGGCACCGCTGAACCTCGGCGGGTTCGAGGTCACATGGGCGGCTGCCCCCGGCTCCCTCGGGGCCCAGACCGACCGTTTTCAGCGCGCGGACCTCTTGCGCCGGGTGATCCGCAGCACGCGGCAGCTGGTGCCGATTTACGGGCTGCTGACGGCGGTGCTCTGGGTGCTGTTGCTGATCAACGGCGATGAGCCGCTGGTGGCGCTGTGCCATGCGATGTCGACGCTGGCGACCAGCGGAATCTCGCCCGTGGGCGGGCTGGCGAATGCCGATGGCGGGATCGCCGGAGAGATCGTGATCTTCCTCTTCCTGATATTTGCGCTCAGTAGGGTCAGCTTCAGCTCTGACACGTCTGTGTCGCGGTTCGGTCTGCACATGGACCCTGAGCTGCGGCTGGGCGTCCTGATCGTGCTGGGCGTGCCGACCCTCATGTTCCTGCGCCACTGGATCGGCGCCTTCGAAGTGAACGCCGGCGAGGACCTGTTTCAGGGGCTGCGCGCCTTTTGGGGCGCGCTGTTCACGGTGATGAGCTTCCTGACCACAACCGGGTTCGAGAGCCGGGAGTGGGATACCGCGCAAATCTGGTCGGGCCTCGGCACGCCCGGTATCGTATTGATGGGCCTTGCCATAATGGGCGGCGGCGTTGCCACGACGGCGGGCGGGGTCAAGCTGATGCGGGTCTTTGCGCTTTACCTCAACGGGCTGCGCGAGATGCAGCGCCTGGTGCACCCCTCCTCGGTGTCGGGCATGGGACCGGTCACGCGGCGGATCGGTCGGCAGGGGGCCTATCACGCCTGGATCTTCTTCATGCTCTTTGCAATGACGCTGGCGGCGCTGATGCTGTTGCTGACGCTCTTTGGACAGGGGTTCGAAGAGGCCACGGTCCTGTCCGTCGCGGCCCTGACGACCACGGGTCCCTTGTTGTCGCTGGCCTCGGAAACGCCAATTGAACTGACAGCCCTTGGACCCGTCGCGAAAATCGTGTTTTCGTGCGGAATGATTCTCGGCCGCCTCGAACTGCTGGCATTTATTGCCCTATTGAACCCAAATTTATGGAGAGACTGACGCAAGCGATCGTCATTGTTGAACAAATCGCAAAAATGGGGCTGGAAAAGGCCAGATAGTAAACGCATAATCACCCGCGCTAGAGGGTATGCCGCAACGCGGTCCAGTGACGACAGAAAAACAAGAAAAAAAGGCTGTATTTATGGCTTCCGACAGACAGAACCTGCAGGACGCATTTCTTAATCATGTGCGCAAGACAAAGGTTCCGGTCACCATTTTCCTGATCAATGGTGTGAAACTACAGGGTGTGATCACCTGGTTCGACAACTTTTGCGTGCTATTGCGCCGCGATGGTCAGTCGCAATTGGTCTACAAACATGCGATTTCCACGATCATGCCGGCTCAGCCGATCAGCCTTTATGAAGGTGAAGACGCCAATTGATTCCCCATGACCGGCCCGTGACGCGGGCCTGGGTACTGCATCCAGACCTCACCGGAGAGGACCGCCGCCATGCGCCGGAATACGCGCTGGAGGAAGCGGTCTCGCTCGCGCTGGCCTTGCCCGACCTTCAGGTCGTGGGGCAGGGCGTGGTGAATCTGCGCAAGGCTGTTCCGGCAACTTTGTTCGGATCGGGCAAGATCGAAGAGATAAAAGCAGAGATCTCGGACCAAAATGTTGAACTTGTGCTGGTTGACGGATCCGTCACGCCGGTTCAGCAGCGCAATCTGGAAAAGAAGTGGGGCGTCAAGCTGCTGGATCGCACGGGGCTGATCCTCGAGATCTTTTCCGACCGTGCCCGCACCCGCGAAGGCGTGCTGCAGGTCGAGATGGCCGCGTTGGCCTATCAACGCACCCGGCTCGTGCGCGCCTGGACACACCTGGAGCGTCAGCGCGGCGGTCTGGGTTTTGTCGGCGGGCCGGGCGAGACGCAAATCGAGGCTGACCGCCGCGCCATTGACGAACAGCTCGTCCGCCTGCGTCGCCAGCTTGACCGCGTGGTGCGCACGCGCGAATTGCACCGCGCCGCCCGCGCCAAGGTGCCGTTTCCGATTGTCGCGCTCGTGGGCTATACCAACGCCGGGAAATCGACGCTGTTCAACCGGTTGACCGGGGCCGAAGTCTTTGTGAAGGACATGCTTTTCGCGACGCTCGACCCAACGATGCGGCGCGTGCGCCTTCCCAACAACGGGCCGGAGGTGATCCTGTCGGACACCGTCGGCTTCATTTCCGATCTGCCGACGCAGCTGGTCGCGGCCTTTCGCGCGACGCTGGAAGAGGTGCTGGAGGCGGACCTGATCCTGCATGTCCGCGACATCAGCCATCCCGAATCCCAGGAACAAAAGGCCGATGTCGAGGACATCCTCAACGACCTCGGTCTGCCGGACTCCGTCCCCGTGCTGGAGGTCTGGAACAAGATCGACCGGCTCGATGAGGAGACGCGCAATGCCCTGTTGAACAAGGCTGACCGTGAGGAGGTCTTTGCGATCTCCGCCGTCACGGGGCAGGGGCTGGCCCCCCTCTTGCAGGCCATCGAGACCGGGCTGGAAGAAGACCATCTGACAGAGGTTCTCAACCTCGGGTTCGAGGATGGGCGCCGTCGTGCCTGGCTGTTCGAACAAGGCGTCGTGACCGAAGATCAGCAGAGCGAGGACGGCTACCGCATGGTGGTGCGCTGGACGGCGAAACAGGCGGCGCGGTTCCGCGGGCTCTAGCTGCCCGCAGCGTCCAGCCTGGCCATATGCTCATCGCTCAATGTCGCATCCGCCGCGCGGATCAAGCTGTTGAGCTGCACCAGTGTCGTGGCCGAGGCGATTGGCGCCGTCACCGCAGGTTTTGCGCGTAACCAGGCCAGCGCGATTTCCGACAGATCAAAACCGCTTTCCTCGCTTACCCGGTCCATCGCATCGAGGATCGCAAAGCCCCGCTTGTCGAGGTAACGTCCCACGCCGCGCTTTCCGCGCGCACCGGTCAGATCATCTTCGCGGCGATACTTGCCGGTCAGGAACCCCGAGGCGAGGCCGTAGTAGGGGATCACCCCGATATCATGCTCCAGACAGAAATCCGCCAGCGCGCCGTCAAATTTCTCTCGGGAATAAAGGTTGTATTCGGGTTGCTGCGCCCCGTAGCGGGGCAGGGTGTCGCTGGCGTCGGATGCCTCCTCTGCCGCCTGCATCTGGCTCGCGTCAAAGTTTGAGGCGCCGATGGCCCGCACCTTGCCGGCCTCGATGAGCCGGGCATAGGCGGCGAGGGTTTCCTCATGCGGCGTTTCATCGTCGGGGCGGTGCGAGAAGTAGAGGTCGATGCGATCCGTTTGCAGCCTGCGCAGGGAATCCTCCACGGCCGTTTCGATCCAAGCCGCCGAAAGGCCTTCGCCATCCGGCATCGGAAAGCCGACCTTGGTGATCAGGTCGATTTGACCGCGCCGGCCGGGGTTGGCAGCCAACCAATTGCCGATGATCGTCTCGCTTTCGCCACCTGAATGCCCGTCGACCCATCGGGAATAGGCGTCGGCCGTGTCGAGGGTGGTGATCCCGGCATCAACCATACGATCCAGCAGGGAATGTGCCTCAGCCTCGTCCACGGTCCAGCCAAAGACGTTGCACCCGAAGACGATGGGAGAGATTTTCAGGTCCGTGCGGCCCAGTCTGACTTTGTTCATTCGGCATCTCCGGTTGGCGGGGCGCTTCGAAGGCGCGGCCCGGTTTCAGATGTTAGTTCGTAGGTTCAACGGGTTGCAATAACGTCACGCCCTCATTCGCGGCCCGCGCAAGTTCCTGGTCGAGCGACATCGGAACGTATTCTCCGCGCCGCCACAACTGGGCGAGGTCATCATAGTGTTCCGACAACGGGTGGCCCGATTGCCCTGTCGAGGTGATGAAAACAGATGAGTTCGGATCGGCAAAGTCATAGACACCGCGATATCCGGCACCATGGACGTTCTGGTAAGGATCCGGTCCGGTCCCCCGCGTCATGCCGCGCAACAGCGTATTGTCACCGCCGCTGGTCGATTGGCGGATGTTCACGAAATGCTTCAGCAACGGTACTTCGCCGAGGATCTGGTGATCATGCGTCGCCTGGTGCGCGTCGCCCCACCTGAGGCTTTCCAAGGCGTCACCGTAGCGCTCGTCGATCCAGATCAGCGCATCATCCAGCGCCAGTCTGGCGACGTCGGAACAGCTTTCCTCCCGGCTGGACTGGCGAATGTCGCACCAGGCGGCAGCGCCGTCGATGTCGCGGAATACCCGTTCGAGGAAGACCGGCTGCACATGGGTAAATTCCTCGGCGAGGGGGCCGAGGTCATCCTGGATCAACCGGGTCTGCAAGGCGCGCAGCCAGGCCGAATAGATCAGCGGTTCGGGCAGATGCTCGTTCATCTCGCCATTCCAGTTGGCCAGCAGTTCCAGCGCGCGTTGGCGCAGACGTTCGGGCGTGCCTTCGGGCGCGGCCTCACCGGTGAACCACAGGTCCGCGCCGATCAGCGGTAACAGCGAGCGCGCGGTGAACGAAACGGTGTCGAGCTGCGCCTCGATAAAACTGTCGCGCGTGTGCACCTCGCGCGATTGCATCAGACGCCGCCAACGGTGCACGCGCTGCGTGTCACCCCAGAGGTAGCTCACATGTTCGGGAAAGGCGCGATCCACCATTTTGTTGTTGGTATTGCCAAGGATGCCGCCCGCAGGGTCGCGAAATTCGGGGTTGGTCTCGTAGGGCAGGTAGCCGGTCCAGCGGTTTTCCGGCAGCCAGCCCTGCGTCGGCATCCGTCCCTTTGTGGCATGGCCGGGGTCGCGGGCAGGCATCTTGCCGACCGTCTTCATCGCGATCATGTTGCGGTCCGACAGCGTGACGTTCTGGCTGGGCGCGGTGAACCCGGCGAGGATCTCCATCGCCTCATCGACGTTATTGGCCGACATCAGCCGGATACCCGCGGCAAGGGTGTGATCGTCAACCTCCAGCGCGTTCCAGGCGACGCTGGCGACATGGCCGCGCGGCGTGATCGTGGCGAGGTCGTAATCCGATCCGGACAGCACGGGCCCATTGTCCGTCCAGCGCAGGGTGATGGTCACCGGATCCGCGTCCTTCACCCGGATGATGGAGCCGCGCGTCTCGAACTCCTTAAAGCCGTCCGGCGTGCGATATTCCTGCGTGTTTTCGGGGTTCAGCTGTTCGATATAAACGTCCTGATCGTCGAGATAGGAGGACGTCAGCGCCCAGCCCAGCCGATCCGAGCGCCCGCTCATCACCAGCGGCATCCCCGGAATCGTGCCCCCGATCACGCCGCCTGCCGCCAGTTCCAACCTCGCGAGGTACCAGATCGTGGGCGCGCTGAACCCCAGGTGCGGATCATTGGCCAGCAGCGTTCCGCCAGCTGCCGAGCGCGATGGCGCGGCGGCAAAGGCGTTGGAGGCCCCGGCCAGCGCGGTCGGATGCACCGGTGACAGGGGGTGCTCGGGCAGGCCCTGGCCCTTGGCATAGCGCGGCAGATCGTCAAAGAGATCGGCGTATTTCGGCAGCGCGGCGATCCCGGTGCCGGGGGCCTCGGGCATGATGTCGTTCAGTCTTTCCGGCTCTGGCAAGGCGAGAGAGGTACGCGCGCGCATCACTTCATTGCTCATGTGCCCGGTCAGTTGCAGGGCCATCAGCTTGCCCATGGCCAGCGAATCCGCCGGGGTCCATGGGGCGATCGCAGCCTTGAACATGAAAAGCTCGGGCGCGCCGCGACCCAGGGCAGAGGTATTGATCTCTTCGAGTCGCGCATTCACCCCGGCGGCATAGGCGCGCAATTTCGACAGGGTCTCGGGGTCCTGCACCTCCACACCCTCGCGGGCCACCCCGTAAAGATCAAAGCGGCGCAAGAGCTTGTCGATTGACAGGGTGCGCGCGCCAAAGACCTCGGACAATCTCCCCTGTACGGTCCAGCGCATGGTCAGCATCTGCCACAACCGGTCCTGCGCATGCACATAGCCCAGCCCGAACAACACGTCCTGATCGTTGGCGGCAAAGATATGCGGGACATTGGCACTGTCGCGCACGATTTCGACCTCGGCGGCGATGCCCGGCACCTTCAGCGTCTTGTCGTAATCCGGCAGGGAGCGTGAGGCGAACCAATAGACGAGCGCGATTGCGATGACGCTCAGTATCACCAGCCCGGTGGCGATCCGAAACAGCCACACAAACACCCTGCCCAACATACGACTGCCCTCTTGTTTTTGGTTTCGCGGCTCGACACAAGCTATAGGACAAGCCGCAACAGGGGGAAAGACCATGGCAAGCATCGCGTTTCTGGGCCTTGGGGTGATGGGTTATCCGATGGCCGGGCACCTGCAGGCCACGGGTCACAGCGTCACCGTCTACAACCGCACAGCCGCCAAGGCCGAGGCCTGGGTCGAACGGCACGGCGGGGCATCGGCGTCGACACCACGCGAGGCTGCGACGGGTGCCGATTTCGTGATGACCTGCGTCGGCAACGACGATGATCTGCGCATGGTCTGCACCGGGACCGACGGCGCCTTTGCCGGCATGGCGGAGGGCACGATCCTGGTGGATCACACGACGGTTTCGGCAAAGGTCACGCGTGAACTGGCCGCCATCGCCGCCGGAGGCGGTATCGGCTATCTGGACGCTCCGATCTCGGGCGGGCAGGCGGGCGCCGAGAACGGCGCGCTTTCGGTGATGTGCGGCGGCGATCAGGCCACCTTTGACAAGGCCGCGCCGGTGATCGATGCCTATGCCAAGATCTGCCGTCGTCTGGGCGAGAGCGGTGCAGGCCAGCTTACCAAGATGTGCAACCAGATCGCCATCGCGGGACTGGTGCAGGGCCTGTCCGAAGCCCTGCATTTCGCGAAGAAGGCCGGGCTCGACGGAGCCGAGGTGGTCGAGGTGATCTCCCAAGGGGCGGCTGGGTCATGGCAGATGCAGAATCGCTACCGGACGATGCTCGATGATGAGTTCGATCATGGTTTCGCGGTGGACTGGATGCGCAAGGACCTTGGGATTTGCCTGCGCACGGGCGATGACATCGGGGCCTCCCTGCCTGTCACGGCGCTGGTTGATCAGTTCTACAAGGACGTCCAGAGGATGGGCGGCGGACGGTGGGACACGTCCTCCTTGCTCAAGCGTCTGACGCGCGAAGACTGAGGGGCGCAGGCGGGTCAGATGTCGCCAAACGCGGCCACTGCTGGCGCGATCCCGGCCAGATGTGCCCCGGCCACGGTGGCAGCCACGCCTTCACCCGACGCTTCGCCGGCGAAGTGGAGCGTTCCGCCCAAGGCCCGGCGCCCCTTGCAAAGTGCTAAAATGCAGCCATGGCAGGTGAGCAGACGTCAACGGCATCCTTGCACGGCGGAAGGTACAGCGACCGCACCAAGCATTGCGCGGATCGGCTGGACCCCGACAGGGCAAGGCATCGCCAACGCGCGACAGTGGAACCTCTCCTTCACCGGGAAAGCCCACTGTGCCCCGGCAATCCTCCCTTTGGGGGAGGGCGGTGAATACCAATCGATCAGACGGGCTGGCTCTCGCGCCGCTTGCGTGTTTTATGGGCGTCGAAATTCAACAGGAAATCCTCATGTTTATCGCGACGTTGACTGCTTACGAATTGGACCATGCCGCGGTTGAGGCCTTGCGCGATGCCTGGGGCGGCGGGATGATCATGACGTTGTCGCAAAACGAAGCGGCAGAGTTTCCGCTGCCCTTTGTCCCCGACAACTTTCGCGACGTCTGGGGCGACATGCAGGCGATGCAGATGGATCTGAACATCCAGCCCGCCGGGCACCGCAAGAAGAAGATGCTGTTGGCGGACATGGACAGTACGATGATCCAGCAGGAATGCATCGACGAGTTGGCCGAAGTCGCCGGCGTCGGTGACCGCGTCCGGGAGATCACCGCCCGCGCAATGAACGCGGAGCTGGATTTCGACGGCGCGCTGAGCGAAAGGGTCGCCTTGCTCAAGGGCCTGCCCGAGAGTGTCATCCAGGAGGTTATCGACACGCGCATCACGCTCATGCCGGGCGGCGCAGAGCTGATCGCGACGATGAAGGAACAGGGGGCGTATTGCGCGCTGGTCTCCGGCGGGTTCACCGCCTTTACGGCCAAGATCGCAGCGACCCTCGGTTTTGACGAGAACCGGGCCAACACTCTGTCGGTCGCCGATGGCAACCTGACGGGGGATGTCGCCCGTCCGATTTTGGGACGGGAAGCGAAGGTTCAGGCCCTGGAGGAGATTTCGCGGAAACTGGGTATCTCGGAGGAGGATATCATTGCTGTCGGGGATGGGGCGAATGATCTCGGCATGCTGGCACGTGCCGGGATGGGGGTGGCGCTGCACGCGAAACCTGCGGTCGCAGAGCAATGCGAGACCCGAATCAACCACGGGGATCTGACCGCGCTTCTTTACCTTCAGGGGTATTCGAAGTTCGAATTCGCCCGCGTCTGATATCTGTTTTTGGCGGGGGATATCGAGCGGCGGTTGGGTCCGCCTGCGATATCTCCGTCTCTGTTCACGGTGCGCGCGGTCTGGGCGGAGGGCAGGGGTGCCATGCTCAGGCCTTTCCGTCGCCCCAAAAGCTAAGCGCGGCTACTGCCGCCCAGCTGTCAGAGAACCGGGCGCGCCCAACAGGGTGACATTTCAGCCCCTCTTCTCGCTCAAGGCGTCCTTTGTCGCGACGTCCGGCCCGGTCGGCAGCCAGCGGCTTGCCATCCTGCCAAAGCTGTCGACATAGGTCAGCACCACCGGCACCACCACCAGGGTGAGGATCGTCGAAGAGATCAATCCCCCGATCACGGCATGCGCCATCGGAGCATTCTGGCCCGAGCCCTCGTGGATATTGAGCGCCAGCGGCAGCATGCCAAAGATCATCGCCAGCGTCGTCATGATGATGGGGCGAAAGCGGGTCGATCCGGCCTCCAAAAGCGCGTCATAAAGATGCATACCCTCCTCGCGGACATGCTGGTTGGCGTTGTCCACCAGCAGGATGGCGTTCTTTACCACGAGCCCCATCAGCATGATGAACCCGATCATCGAGAACATATTCAGCGTCGAGCCGCCCACCATCAGGCCCAGCATCACGCCCACCAGCGCCAGGGGCAGGGCGGCCATGATGGCGATGGGTTGGAGGAAGCTGCCGAACTGGGAGGCCAGCACGAGGTAGATGAAGATCACCGCGAGCAACAGCGCGGATCCCGCCGCCGAGGCCGTCTCGGCCAGTTGCTCGGCGTCGCCGCCCGCGCTGACCCGGTAGCCCGTGGGAAGGTCGAGCGCGTCCATCGCGGCCTGCACCTCGGGCATCACGTCCCCAAGGGTCAGACCCGACAGATTGGCACTGACCAATACCTGTCGCGACAGGTCGCGCCGCAGGATCTCGGAAGGGCCGTAGGACTGCACGATATCAGCCACCTGATCCAGTCGGACCATACCGATGCCGCCGCTTTGGGCGACAGGAAGCGCACGCAACACATCGGTGTCGTGGCGCATCTCTTCGGGAAGACGCACGGTGACGGTAAAGCTGCGCCCGTCAGGCGAAGTCCAGTCGCTCACGTCGTCGCCGCCCAGCATCGGACGTAGGGTCGCGCCGATCTGTTGCAGTGAAACGCCGAGATCGCTGGCCGCCTCGCGGTTGATGCGAACGCCCAGGACCGGCTGTGCGGCGTCGAGGCTGGAGGCGACGTCTTCCAATCCGTCGATGGTCTGCAGGGCGCGCACCAGACGATCCGACAGTGGCCCGAGCACGTCGAGGTTATCGCCGTAGATGTTGATCTGCACGGGTGCCGAAACGCCGCCCAACCCACCAGCCGCGCCGATAGTGACGTCGATGCCGGGGATTGCCATCAGCGCTTCGCGCACCGGCAACGTCATCTCCTGGGGGCTGCGTGACCGTTCCGACGCGCTGACCATCGACACGGCGACTGTGGCGCTGTTCTGCCCGTCAGAGCCCGCGCCCGCGATGGTGGCATAAGTGCCCGTCACCTCGGGAAATTCGCGCAGCACCCGGTCGACCTGACGCACCTTGGTCGAGGTATAGTCAAGCGAGGAGCCCACCGGCGTTTCGACCTGAACCTGAAACTCGCTGTTATCGACCGCCGGCGCGAATTCGACCCCGACGAAGGGCACCAGAAAGAAGCTGCCGACAAAGGCCGCAAAGGCCACCCCCAACGTGGTGATCCTGTGACGCAGGCTCCAGCGCAGAAGCCCTCGGTAGCCCTTACTCAGCCAGTCAAAGAACCGCCCGAACTGCGCCACGACCCGCCCCACCGGGCCACGTTTAACATTTGGCTCGCCTGCCGGGTCGTACCAGACGGACGACATCATCGGATCGAGGGTAAAGGCCACGAAGAGCGAGATCAGCACCGCTACCGACACGGTGACGCCGAATTGCAGGAAGAACTTGCCGATGATCCCTTCCATGAAGGCCACCGGCAGGAACACGGCAACGATAGAGAGCGTGGTGGCGAGCACCGCGAGACCGATCTCGTTGGTGCCCTCAAGCGCCGCCTGCCGATGCGACTTGCCCATGTGCAGGTGGCGCATGATGTTCTCGCGCACCACGATGGCGTCGTCGATCAAGAGCCCGATCGCGAGGCTGAGCGCCAGCAAGGTCATGATGTTGAGCGTGAAACCCAGAAAATAAAGGACCGTCATCGTGCCAATCACCGAGATCGGCAACGTGAGACCCGTGATGACAGTAGAGCGCCACGAATTGAGGAACAAAAAGACGATGAGCACCGCGAGGGCTGCCCCTTCGATCATCATGCTCTGCACACCTTCGTAGCTTTCCTCGACGGCCACGGCGTTGTCGCGCACGATCTCGACCGAGACATCTTCGGGAAGCTCGCCCGCCATCAGCTCCACCACGGCATGACGGATGGCTTCGGCGACCTCGACAGTGTTGGAGCCCTGGGTCTTGACCACATCCACTGCCAGTGCCGCCTGGCCGTTCAGCAGCGCGATGCTTTCGGGTTCGGCCTCGCCATCGACCACCGTGGCGACGTCGCGCAACCGGACCGGCTGACCGCCGCGCCGCGCGACGATGATATCGAGGAAATCCACCGCGTTCTCGATCCGGCCCTCGACCTGGATCGACTGGACTGCCAGCCCCTGCTCGATGGAGCCCGCCGGCAGATCCTGGTTGTCCTGTCCAAGTGCGGCGGTGACTTCGCCGACACCAACCCCAAAGGCGGACAGGCGGTCGGGGTCGATCAACACGTTCAGCTGGCGCGGAATGCCACCCACGACCGAGGCGCGGCCAACCCCCTGGATGGACGAGAGCCGCGGCTCCACCACATCTTCGGTCAAGGCGGTCAGATCGCGCAGCGACATGGTCTGAGAGCTGACCGCCAGCGAAACGATCGGCTGCTCGGCCGGATCGAACTTGAACAAGAGCGGATCGTTAGCATTCTCGGGAAAGCCCGCCTGAATGGTGCCCAAACGGTCGCGAACCTCCTGCATGGCGGTCGCGCTATCGACGTCCATCTCGAAGAACAGGATCACAAGGGCCTCGCCTGCACGGGCGGTCGACTGGATGTAGTCGATGCCGCTGATCGTGTTCACCGATTCCTCGATGGGTTCGATAATGTCGCTCTCGACCGCCTCGGGGGCGGCGCCGGGATAGCTCACCACGACGGCGACGACGGGGAAATCGACATCCGGCAATTGCTCAATCGGCAGTCGCATGAAGGAATAGCTGCCGATGACCATGAGGGCGGCCATGATCATCGTCGCAAAGACGGGGGCATTGACGCTGATGCGGGTCAGGAACATGGCCTTAATCCTCGACGATTTCGACGGCATCGCCGTCGGTGAGGGACGGCAAGGGGGCGGTCACAACAGTCTGCCCGGCCTCAACACCGCTGATGATGCGCGTCAGCCCGCCGGCCCAGTCGCCGTCCGTCTCGACGGGTCGGCGTACCAGCCGACCCTCCGCGATCTGCAAGAGGTGATGTCCCTCCGCGTCCTCCCGCAGGGCCTCCGCAGGGACGGCGAGCGAACCCGGTGCCTCTTTGACCACGATCTGTCCGACGCCGAACATGCCGCCCAGCAGAACGCCGTCCGCGTTATCGACCTGCACATAGACCGGGATCGTGCGCGTGCCCTCTTCGGCCACGGGATTGATACGGGCGACGATCCCCTCGAAGGTTTGACCGGGGATGCCATCGACGCGGATCGCAACGGTCTGACCGCGCTCCAGCAATGCGCCCGAGCCTACTGCGGCGCTCGCCCGCATCTCGACCTTCGTCAGATCGACGACCGTGACGAGCGGCGCGCCGATCGAGACATATTGCCCGGGTTCCGCCGACCGCGCCGAGATCACGCCGTCATAGGGCGCGCGGACGGTTGCGTTGCGCAACCGCAGTTCCGCACCCGCGACCTGATCCTCCAGCGCGCTGAGGCTGGCGCGCAACTGCGCGACGGTGCTCTGGGCCTCATCAAGGCTCGACGTGGTGCTGACGCCCCGATCTATCAGTTGCTGCGCCCGTTCCAGTTGCACGCTGGCCAGACTTAGCTGGGCGCGCGCGGAATCTGCGTTGCTGCGGGCTTGCTGTAGCTCCAACGTCAGGGTCTCGACGTCGATCTGTGCCAGCACGTCGCCTTTGGAGACTGAATCGCCGGGCTGCACCCGAACCGTTTCAATTCGCCCGCTCACCTGAGCCGAAAGTTGCGCCTGACGCGCCGGTGCGATGGTGCCGATCACGCGAATGGTCTGTTGCAAGGTTTGCGGCGCCAGAACCGAGAGTTCCTGCCGGTTGACCTGCATCACCGGCTCGGCCTGTTCGGCTGGCGTTTCAGATGAGGCGTCCGCCGTCGGCGCGACCTCGGTGATATAGTAATAATAGCCCGCACCGGCCGCGATCAGCAGGACGAGAACGAACCAAGGCCACTTGCGTCGCTTGCGCGCCAGCCCCTCGCGGTCCATGCGCGCGCGCTTCTCCTCGCGTTTACTCATGGCCCAATCAGGTTTGGGCTGTGTGGTGGTCTCGGTCGTTGGTTTGCGCGCGCTCATGGGCCGCCTCCGAAAATCAGGTCTCGATTGCGCGACGGCCTAGGTCTTGAGGGTCCGGCGCCGGGTCGCATGGATCGGGTCGGCCAACGGGCCACCCGCAGAGTTTCAGGCCCAGCCCACCCGCTCGCGGGCGGTTGCCGTTTGCTTCAGCGCACGGGGGCGCACGTCGGAGGGCAAGGGCGGTCCCATGGGCGGGATCATGCCCTCCGCCCGCATGTCGGGCTCCGGATTTTTCCGTTTCTCGGTCCGTAGGATCAGACATAACGGGCCGTCGCCTTTCGGGGCCGTCGTCAGTTCACGCTCTGTCGTCGCGATAAGGCGCTCATGAACAACGTCTTGAACTGTCAGCTCGTTGAGGTTCGGCTTGTGGTGCTTGGCGGTCAGCATTGCGTGGCCTTCATACTCGGTTGATCATTGTTTGGTAGACGTCGGTTCGTTAATCGTCCCTTGGCCTGGTCATTGCACCCAGCATCCGGCTGTATTCGTCGGGGTCGGTCAGGACGACACTGCCAGGCGGCAGGCCAAGCAGCCGGTCGATCAGCCGCCCCTCGGCAGTCATCCTGTCGCTGAGCATCCCTGTCGCCTGGTCGAGATTGCCAGCATCGGCAGCGGCGATCGCTTCGCGCAGCAGGGCGCGGCGCCCCTGGGACAGCGCCAGGATCGACTCCGCCACAAGACCGGCGTCCTGCACATCAAATTGACCCTCGCGAATTCCCGCATCGATCATCTGGCGCAGGATCGGCAGCGTCGCCTCGGTGGAGGCGGCGAAGATGCGCTGAACCAAGAGATCGTTGCCCGGTCGCAGCATTACATCGAGAAAGAAGCGAAGTTCGGGGCCGCGCTCGGCCTTCCACCGGTTTGTCGCGGCGATAAAGGCATTGAAGCGCGCGAGCGCGTCGCCATCCGGTACGGCGCAGGCCTCTGCCGTGTTCTCCATGGCCTGAGCGGTGAATCGACTGACGATTCCGTCGAGCAGGTCCTCCTTGGCGATGAAATGATGATAAAAGCCACCCTTGGAGATACCGGCCAGCGCGATCACATCGGAGAGGGTTACGCCGTCCCAGCCCCGCTCAAAGAACAAACGCTGCGCCGCGTCGAGGATCTGCGTCCGACGCGCTTGGGGAGACATCCGCACACGACGCTGGGCACCACTCGTTTCGCCCGATGGGACCTTGGTATTTTTCTGCATCGTCGCCTCGCGGGAAAAGGGATCACATTAAAGACCGACCGTCGGTATGTAGTAAGTTCGAGCTGAGTGTCAATCCCCGCGCGATGCGAAATGTGCCGCATCGGTCGCTGACGTTAGAGGAGCAAGCCTGGGGACCAGCCAAAAGGCGGGGCAGGGTACGCGAATAAGCGGGTCCCCCAACCTCACGGCCCCGAAGACGGCCCCCCATACGCGCAGTCAAAAGGTCATCGCCGCGCCGCCTTCGGCCTTTCTGCCCAATCGCCGCCGCCGGGTGTGATCTGCGACCCAGATCCTTCGTCCTCGTTAGACTCGGGCTGACTGCAGGCTCATAGGCCGTCCGACCCGGCAGGTCAGCACCCAAGCCACCCGTCCCGGCGACCCACATTCTCCCAGACCAGTGCAGCCCTATTGCGGATGGATGCGGAAGAAGAGCGCGTAGAGCACCGGCACCGCCACAAGCGTCAGCACCGACGCAAAGGCAAGCCCGCCCATGATCGTCACCGCCATCGAGGCAAAGAAGGCATCCGGCAAAAGCGGGATCATCCCAAAGATCGTCGTGCCCGCCGCCAGAACCACCGGGCGCAGACGACTGACCGACCCATCCATCACCGCTTTGTAATCCGGAACGCCCTGCGCCCGTTGCAGGTCGATCTCCTCGACGAGAACAATGGCATTCTTCATCAGCATACCAGACAGCGACAGGAAGCCGAGCAGGGCCGTGAAGGTGAAGGGCAGGCCTGTGAACAGCAGGCCCAGAACCATACCGGTCACAGACATCGGAACAACAAGCCACAGGATGAGCGGCTGGCGAACCTTGTTGAACATCAGGATCGAGATCGTCAGCATCACCAGAAAACCGATGGGAAGCTGCTTCCCGAGGCTTTCCTGAGCCATCTGCGCACTCTCGTATTCGCCGCCCCATTCCATCTTGTAGCCGTTGGGAAGCGGGATAGCCTCAATCTCGGCGCGGATACTGCGAAAGGCTTCGTCCGCGGTCAGGTCGTTGCGGGCCCCGCCATAGACCATGAGCGTTCTTTCCCGGTCGCGCCGATGGATCAGGGCCTCGACGAGGCGCGGCTCGAACCGCTCCACAAGGTTGGCCATGGGCACGTAGGTTTGTGCGCCGTCGGACCAGACCGACAGATCGCGGAGGTGGGCAATGCCGCCTCGCTCGTTCTCGGGCAGGCGCAGGTAGATCGGGACCACCTCATCGCCTTCGCGCAACTCGCCCACGCGCAGGCCGGAGGTCCCGAATTGCACGGTGTCGCCAATCGCGCCGCGCATCGCACCGGCAACCCGCATTCGCGATTCATCGACGATGGGCTCGACGAGGATTTCGCGCTGCCGCCAGTTCGTGCGGGGATTGGTGATGGTGCCCGCCTCGTCGTAAACCTTGATGGCGTCATCCGCGAGCTGGCGCAGCGTGACCGGGTCCGGTCCCGAGAAACGCACGGCCACGTCGGCTCCCGCCGGCGGACCAAAGACGATTTCCTCGACCCGGATCAGGGCGTGGGGAAATTCGGCCGGCAGCATATCGTTCAGCCGTCCCGCAATCGCCGGGATCGCCTCGGCGTCGGAGACCCGAACGATGAGTTGTCCGTAACTCGAATCCGCCTGCTCTGGGTTGTAGGTCAGCATGAACCGGCTGGCACCGCGCCCGACGAGGGAGGTCACATCCGTCACCTTTTCCTCTGTCAGGACGATCTGTTCCAGCCGCGCCATCTCTGCGTCGGTGGTGTTGATGTCGGTGCCCTGCGGCATCTGGAATTCGACATAAAAGATCGGCGTATTGGAGGCGGGAAAGAAGGCCTGTTTGACCTGTCCAAAGGCCATGACGGACGCAACGGTAATCCCCAGAATGATGAGCACGACAAGCACGCGCGCGCGCAATGCCAACCACAGGAACCGGCGATAAACCCCGTAGAACGCACCCTTGTAGGGATCGTCCGAGGCTTCCTTGGGTGCACGCAACAGCAGCTTGCCTAGGTAGGGTGTGACGGTCACGGCGAGCGCCCAGCTCATCAACAGCGAAATGCCGATGACGGCAAAGAGCGAGAACAGGAATTCGCCCGTCGCATCAGGCGAAAGCCCGATCCCGGAAAACGCCATGATGCCGATGACAGTTGCGCCGAGCAGGGGGATCGAGGTTGCGCTTTCGGTTTCGGCGGCGGCGTCTTCGGCGCTTTTGCCTCGGGCAACGCCGATCACCATCCCTTCGGTGATGACGATGGCGTTGTCCACCAGCATCCCCATCGCGATGATCAACGCGCCAAGGCTGATCCGCTCCATCGCGATGCCAAAGACCGACATGAAGAACAGGGTCGAAAACACGGTCAGCCCGAGCGTCGCACCGACCACCAGACCGGCGCGCCAGCCCATGGTCAGCATCAGCGCGCCGACGACGATTGCGACCGATTGACCGAGGCTGACGAGAAAGCTTGATACCGCCTCGTCCACGACTTTGTGCTGCTCGTAAATTGGATTTATTTCAACGCCTTGCGGCAGGTCGGCCTTTAGCTTTTCGATCTGCTCCGAAACCGCCGCGCCCACCTCGACCACGTTGCGGTTGGTCAAGGCCGATACGCCGAGAGTAAAGGCGGGGGTCCCGTTTTGGCGGATCACCTGGCTGGGCTGTTCGGCTTCTTCGCGGATCACATGGGCGATGTCGTAGATCGCGACTTGCCCGACCTCACCGGTGGCCCCGATCCGCAACTCACCGATGCCCTCGGGGCTGACGTATCCCGGTGGAACCGAAAGGCTGATACGCGCCGGCCCTTCGCTGATCTCGCCATTGGAGACCACTTGGTTTTCGTCGGCGATAATACCCAAGAGCTGGTTCGGCGGAATGCCCAGCTCTGTCAGGCGCACCGATGGGACCGCAATCGTGATCTGCTCTTCGGTCAGGCCGAGGGTCTCGACCTTGGCGACACCATCGACAGTAACCAAGCCCAGCCGCAGTGTGGTGGCCAGTTTGCGCTGCTCCGATGGGCTGAGCCCCTCGGTCGTCACTGCGTAGAACATGCCGTAGACGTCGCCGAAATCGTCGTTGATGATGGGCGGGCGGGCACCTGCAGGAAGCTCTCCGGCCAAATCGCTGACCCGTCGGCGCATTTCGTCCCAGACCTGCGGAATCTCGTCCGGGCCATAGGTCATCTCGATCTCTACCGTGACCTGCGCCATGCCCGGCATGGACTTGGATTCGACGCGGTCGAGTTGCTTCATCTGCTGCAGGGCGTTTTCGACGACGTCGGTGACTTCTTCTTCGACCTCCATGGCCGTGGCACCGGGGTAGGGCACAAAGATGAGCGCCGTTTTCAGCGTGAAGCTCGGGTCTTCAAGGCGACCGACGGTATTCAGCCCCCAGTAGCCCCCCAGAAGGCAAAAGATGATAGTGAGCCAGACCGCGACAGGTCGCTTGATGCTCGCGCGAGAGATGCTGAGTGCCATGAATTATTCTTGTCCTGCCGAAAGAACGGGGGTCAAAGCCCCGAAACCGCCACGGTTTGATTGTCGCTGAGCCGCCACCAGCCGCCCGAAACGACCAGCTCGTCGCCGGTCAGACCTTCCAGAACGATTATTTCGTTTTCTATCGGAAGCCCCAGACGCACCGTTCTGCGCGTTACCTGGCTGGAGGCCTCCTCGTAGATCCAGACAGAGGGAACGGTTCGGCTCGTCGTGTCGATCGCCGAAACGGGAACGATCACGGACTGCTGACGATCGTTCCCGGCTGTTGTCGAAATGCGCACATCCGCCGTCATGCCGGGCAGGAGGCGGGGATCGACATCCCCCGTGATGGCCATTTCCACATCGTAGGTTTGCGCCGTCGGATCCACATCGGTGGTAAAGGACCGCAGGGTGAGCGGCGCGGAATATTGGGGCACAGCCGGAAAGCTCGCGGCGATGTCAAAGGCATCGGGCGCCGCCCGCGCGACGGCCGCCAGCTCTTCGGGCAAGGATATCTTGATCCGCATTTCGCTGGCGTCCTGCAGGCGCGCGACGGGCGCGGCTGAAGTTACGTTGACGAATTCCTCGACAAAGGTGCGCGCCACGATCGCATCAAAGGGCGCGACGATCCGGGTCTGCGACAGATGCCGCTCTGCCTCGCGAAGGGCGACGTCGGCTTGCGCGAATTGCGCTTGCGCCGTGTCCAGGCGCGAGTCGGCCGCAATTCCGCGCTCGGCCAAGCTGCTGGCGCGCTTGAGTTCCGAATTCGCAAGGTCGTGGGACGCCTGCGCCCGATCCGCGGCCAGTTCGAAATCGGCTTGGTCAAGCTCTGCGATCAGGTCGCCCTTGCGGATCCTGTCCCCCGGCGCAACGGCGAGTGTGACAATCTGGCCCGGCACCTGAAACGCGATATCCACCGTCCGGGCAGGTTCGACACGGCCCGCGACTGAACGCGACTGATTAATCACCCGCGTGAGAGCATTGGTCACTTCGACCGTGACCGGCCTGTCTGGTGCGGGCTCGGCGGCAACCGGCGTCGCGACGGCGGCCTCGCTCGCTTGCTGGGCCGAGACGCCGGTCAGCATAGCGGCAGATACGCCCGCGGCCGCAACAGCTAGACCGCAGGCGACAACAGCCAATCGCCGGGTTTTTCTAGTCGAGTTCATCGATTATTTTCCTCAGTCTCTCGATGATGGGCTCCCGAAGAGCCGCACCGCCGTTTGGAAGGTCTAGAAGTTTCTGGAACCGCATGCCCTGGATCGCCAGGACGGCAATCATGGCGCCGGCGGGATCCGAGGTCTCGGTCAGGATATGTTCGAGGTGGGAGGTCATTTCGTCCCGCAGCGGGTCCAGCAGTCGCGGGTCCGACGCGGAAGCTGCGAGAATAGCCATCGACAGGTCTTCGTTCAGGTTTCCCGAGCGGAAGACCGTCATGAGGTGGCCGTGCAGGGTTTGCGAAGGGCTTTGCTCCGACACTTTGCCGACAAGCTCCCGGTGTTCGATGAGCATTTGGTCCAGCAACCCGGAAAGCAGCGCCTTTTTGGTCGGATAGTTGTAAAGCACGCCGCCCTTGCTGAGGCCCGACTCTTTCGCCACCGCGTCAATCGTCACCTTTCCCGCTCCCTCACGCGCAGCGATGGTCCGCGCAGCGCCAAGGATCTTGGACGATGCGTTTCTCGATTTTTCTGGGGTCTTCTGCTCGCTCAAGGCTGTACCGTCCGGTCGGTTAATTTTCGGCGTTAGGTAGGCCGGGGCTTGAACAGCGTCAAGGGCCAGTCTCCGCTTAATGCAAGATGGTTGGCGTGGTGCCGTTTTAAAGGGCAAAACCGTGGTGGTGTGCCTTGATGTATCGTTCGGGGTCCCCCTACGGCGGGTCATTAACGGGTCATTAAAGCGTGAATTTCGGGATGGTGGCCTATTTTGTGGCGCCTGGCGTTTGGTGAACCACTTGTCGGAGGGTATCTCGGGTGTCGCTGGATGGCGGCCATCGAGACGAACGGTTGCGGTGAGGTCCAAACGCGATGCGGCTTGCCTCGCCCGCTCAGCGTGCTGTCTTTGGCTCACTGTGATCTGTCGTGCGGAAAGCCCGGCGATGCTGCTATGGGAGGCTCAGGCAAGGTGATGGGTCCAAGTCGGCCTCGTTTATCAAACTCGACAGTTAGCCGAAGACTGAAGCACCATACCCGATTTTTTGTCACAGCCACGCGGAGTGACCGAAAATCGGGTTGCGCCCGAGGGGCTGCTCTGTGTAAGAGCGCGTCACGGACAGGTGGCCGAGTGGTCGAAGGCGCACGCCTGGAAAGTGTGTAGGCGGGAGACCGTCTCCAGGGTTCGAATCCCTGTCTGTCCGCCATTTTACAATCCCGCACGGATTCCCCTCCTAACACTTTGAACAGAAACGAAACCTCCGGGGTTCGAAACCCCTCATTCCGGCAGTAGGCCAAGCGGTCTGCAAAGGCCAGTCTGAGCACGAGTCGTTGCAGGTCGAAACGCCCTGTTTCCCAGACTTTCCAAAGGCTTGCGGGAAAGCGGATCGCGAGTTCGAACATTTGCTCGAAGGTTGCTTTCGGCTTGCCTGTTGCTTCCGCTTTTTCGGCCAGCAGCAGCTTTTCCTGTTCGATCTGCCCGATCTTCTTCTCATACGCCTTGATGACCGTACTGGTGTTCGCCTCCATTAGACGGGAGAGCAGCGCTTCGACCTGCGCATCCAGTTCCTTGATCTTCTGGGCATAGAGCGCGGCATTCTCACGGGCGCGGTCCTGGCGCTCATTCCACGCAGCACTGAACATGCGCTTGGCAATCGAGAGCTTCGCAGGGGACGGCGTAATGTCATTCAGGAGGACGGCGAATTCCCCTTCAATCACATCGCGGCGGATGGATTTGCGGTAAGAAGAGCAGCCCTTATGAAAGCACATATAGTAGGGATGCTTCTTGCCCGTCTTGCTCTTCGACCAGCAGGAGGTCAGGGTAAAGCGGCTTCACGGTGCTGAGATCATTCATGGGATGTTCCTTTTCGGGTTTCAGGCGGTTTCAACGCGGTCGGCGAGGTATTTCGGCAGGCTGTCGAGGCCTTCGGCGCGCAGGAGCGTTACGAAGTGCTCATCGGCAAAAAGGCGTTTCAGCCCCTGGACCACCAGAAGCAGTTGCTGGTGCGCATGATCAGCTTTCAGCATCAGCTTGTGCTGGCGGGCGACCTCCCGCTGATAGGTCTTGACCAGCGAATGCGCTGAGTTCGGCAGCTTCGGGCGATCACCACCGGTTTTCGGGCCCTTTTCGCGGCGTTTTTCGATCAGCCGCTTGGCATCGGTGATCTGATGCCCCTTCAGCTGGCCGGTCTTGTAGGCCTCTTCCAATATGTCACCGAGGTTTTCATCGTCGTGCTTGGCGCGGGCGATCTCAAGCGCGGTGGTTAACGGAATGGTACCGTTTTGCACCGCCTCGATCAGGCGCTCCTCTCCCTTTTCCAGTAGGAAGACGATGTCGCGGACGTATTTTTCCGAGAGCCCCGTGCGCGTGATGATGTCGTCGACGGTGTAATCCCGCGCGAGCAGAAGCTCGATGTCGGCCAGGATCTCCAGCGGTCTGTGCCCCCGCCGGGCGATGTTTTCGGCCAGCGACATGATGAAGGCGTCCTCGTCGGTCACATTGACCAACAGCGCCGGGATGTGGCTTTCGCCGAGCAGGCGGAAGGCATTTAATCGACCTTCGCCGCAGACCAACAAATAAGCGGGCGCCCCATCGGCGCCCTCTCGCTCGGTCACGGTGATCGGCTTTTTAAGGCCGATGGAGCGGATGTTTTCGACGATTTCTTCGAAGACTTTCATATTCCGGTCCCGAGAATTCAGGACCTCAATCCGGTCGATGGGGACGAGCGTGACGCTCTCGGGTGTGTCAGTCATCATGGGGTTGGCTTCCTCTTTTGGGTTGATTGTTCATGTTTTGTGCTTTCTCTGATTTCCAACATCCTGCCCCTCATCCCCATTTCCGGCGAATGCCGACCCGCTCAGTCATGCCGTAGAAAAAGCCGAGGTCCTCGAACCGGAACGCCTCAAAGGCGATGCTGGTGCGGTTGCAAAGCCGGATTTCCTGCCGAGGGAGGTCGAGCCAAGGCAGCATGTAATAATCGAGCTCCTCGCGATTCTCAGGATCGAGCCGTACGGCCAGCGTGACATCAGCCTGATATCGCATCGGGTCGAACCGGATCCGCCAGCGCAACCGCCCGTCGCCCTGCGGCTGACAACGCGCCAGGACCAAGCTGACGACCATCTCACCGTTGATGGTCAGCAGGTCGGTCTTGGGATCACGCGCCACCGTGCCGCCCACCTCGGCAATTGCCGCCTCCGTGCGTGCGATGATCTCCGGATGCATTCCACGCAGGCGCTTATTGAGCGCGATCCGTTCCTGATCCCTGTCTGAGCGATATCCAATCATCTCATAGGCCCGGGCCAGCGAACCAAACTGGTTTCGATAGGCCGATGACGAGGGCATGTCCGGCGTCTGGTCGATCAACACCCCAGAAAGCTGGCCTGCGTCCGCGTAGAGCCGCTTCAGATGATCCAGCAGTTCCTCATCTGACAGGCGCGCCGACCGCGCGGTGATGATCTCTTGCGCCGTCAGGAAGAACTCGAGCGGTACAATCCCCTCAAAAGCGCCTTCCTTGCGCACCCACATGTCGGGTGGATTTTCCACATGCAACTTCTTCAGCTTGAAGGAGGACCGGTTGTAGACGTTGTTGCCGATGTATTTCTCATTGGTCAGCACTGTGCGCACCGTGCCGGAATTCCAAGGCCGATCCAGATCGGTGGTCACGCCTTCTTCTTTCAGGAGGTCAGCGATCTCCCGGAAGGACAGATCCTCCTCGATCAGCCAGCGATACATCTTGTTGACCCAGGCCACTTCTTCGTCGGGGCCGGGCATCAGGATCACGCGGTCGGTCTGCAACGATTTGTGCTCGCCGCGCTTCAACTCGCCTTTGATCTCGCCGCGCTCGTTGACGAGCACGCGGCGCAAGCCGAACCCGGCCGCGCCGCCCTGGCGGAAGCCCAGCTCAATCAGGCGGCATTGGCCAAGGAAAACCTTGACCGACAGCTCCCGGCTGTATTCTCCTGCCATGGCGCGTTTGACGCCTTTGACGATGGTTGAGACCGGCGAGCCATCATTTTCGAATTGCTCGGCGCAATAGGCGACGTTGATGCCGGCGCGCTTGCAGATGTAATCGTAATAGGCGCTCTCATCAGCATCCTGGAAGCGGCCCCAGCGACTGACGTCATAAACCAGGATCACGTTGAAGTCGGCCGCACCGGATTCCACATCCGCGATCAGCTGCTGCAGGGCGGCGCGCCCGCCGATGGAAAGGCCGCTCTTGCCGTCATCGGCATAGGTCTTGATGATCTCGATGTCGCGCTTTTCGGCGTATTCGCGGATCTTGTCGGACTGGTTGTGGGTTGAATACTGCTGGTGCTCTGTCGACATGCGCACATATTGCGCCGCTCGGAACTCTGTAATCTCGCCACTCCTGTCCAACTCAGCCTCCGATCCGTCTTCAAGTCGGTCGGACGTTTGCTCGGGCCGCAAAGTCTATCAAGCTGATAGTGCTGGATTATCCCAGTATATCAGTGCCCTGAGCGGTAAGCGCTCCATAAATCTTTATCACAATGTCTGATCACACTCGGAAAACCTTACTTGCATCTGTTCAAGTTCGAGCGATATGTGGCCGGCAGAGCTTTAATGAGGTTTCGAGATGACATTCCACGAGCGCGGCACAAGCTGGTTTCTGGCACAGCTGAAGCCGAACTGTGCCAACATCGCGGACAAGAACCTCAAGCGCCAGGGCTTCCAGACCTTCCTGCCGATGGAAGAGGAAACAAAGCAGCGCAACGGCAAATTCGTGACTGCCATGCGGCCCTTGTTCCCCGGGTACATCTTCGTGGCCTTCGATGTGGCGCGTGGGTTCTGGCGCACGGTCAACTCGACCTACGGCATCACACGGCTGGTGAGCTTCGGCAAAGAGCCAACGGCGGTGCCGCTGGATCTGGTCTCTCAGTTGATGCTGCGCTGTGACGCGAAGGGCAAATTGTTGCCGCCAAAGCTTCTAAAGCCCGGCGATCAGGTAACCCTGACCAAGGGACCCTTTGCCAATTTCGTGGCAGAGGTCGAAAAGATCGCGCCGGACCGGCGCGTTTGGGTTCTGTTGGAGATTATGGGCGGTCAGACCCGTGTGGCGTTTGGGGCGGACCAGTTGCGTACCATCTGAAACCAACTACAGACACAAACAGGCATTTGAAGGGCAATTTCAATGAAACATGTCTTGGTCACGGGCGGCGCAGGCTACATCGGCTCCCAAGCCTGCAAGCTGCTGGCGCGGCAGGGCTATGTCCCGGTGACCTTTGACAGCCTCGTCACAGGCTGGGCCAGTGCGGTGAAGTTCGGCCCCTTCGTTCAAGGCGATCTGCTTGATCGAGACGCGCTGGACGCGGCCTTTGCCAAATATGAACCCGTTGCCGTAATGCATTTTGCGGCAGTGAGCCAAGTGGGCGAGGCGACACGCGAGCCAGGCCGCTACTGGCGCAATAATGTGCTGGGGTCTCTCAACCTGGTCGAGGCCATGGTGGAAGCGGGCTGCAAGCGCATGGTATTTTCCTCGACCTGTGCCACCTATAGTGACCAAGACGGCGTCGTACTCGACGAACAGAGCGCCCAAATGCCGCTCAATGCCTACGGCGCCTCAAAACGCGCTGTCGAAGAAATCCTGCGGGACTTTGGTGTGAGCCACGGCCTTGAGGCGGTGATGTTCCGGTATTTCAACGTTGCGGGCGCCGACGTTGAAACCGAAGTAGGTGAATGGCACCAGCCCGAAACCCGCCTGATCCCGGTGATGATCGAAGCCGCGGCCGGCAAACGGGACGCCCTGACCAACTACGGGACGGATTATCCCACGCCGGACGGCACCTGTGTGCGTGACTATGTCCATGTGATGGATCTGGTCGATGCCCACATCAAGGGCCTTGAATGGCTGCTCGAAGGCAAAGGAAGTCGGGTGTTTAACCTGGGAACAGGCACCCTGGAGCACCGATACGACGAAGGCACCACGAGCTGCCGCGGCAAGGTATTCGGTGTGCTTCAGGTTCAAATCGGCCAGTTGCGACGCAGCAACAAGGTCAACCCGGAGGTCTTGGGTATAAAAATCATCAAGCGTTTCAAGCATAAGTTTCGAACTCTCTTGAGACAGGCAGGACCCCAAGGTACGCCACATAACGCAAGACGACAAGGAAGGCTGCGGCCTCCAACAGGCAGGGTTTGCTTGGAAGCGATGTTGCCACAGATCGCACCATACCAAATATATCAAGCGTTCCTGCGTTGTTGCAACACCCCCTTTGCGATAAGCAGGAAGTGCGATCCACTCGCATTTTGAAACCAAGGCACTGTCTATGACAAAGTATACCAGTTATTTATCTGCATTAAGTCGACCGACCAAAGTCGCTATTCAACTCGCAGCTGACTGTGTTTTGGTCATTATGGCCTTCATCGGCGCGATGCTGTTTCGACTGGAAAGCGCGACCTTTCTCCAATTGTCCGCCAACTGGGTCGCGGTTTTTGTTGCGACTTTCGTGATGCTGCTCTCTTTTCATTTTCTGGGCGTTTATCGCGCCCTTGTTCGGTTTGTTACAGGCAAGATCCTGATAACGATAGGCAAAGGTGCCGTTATCGGTGCGGTTTCGCTTTATCTGGCTGGACTTGCGTTTGAGGCTGCCATTCCGCGCTCCGTCCCAATCATTTTTGGAGTATTTGTGATCCTTTTGGTAGGCGGACTTCGCTTTGTCGTTCGCACCTTTTTCCGCAATCCGGCCCATTTCCATAAGAGACCTGTGATCATTTACGGTGCAGGTGACTCTGGACTGCAGCTTCTCAATTCGCTGTTCCATGGCCGAGAATATGCACCTATTGCGCTTGTGGATGATGATAAACGTCTGCAGGGTCTATCTGTCGGGGGTTTACGTGTCTATTCAGCCGATCAAATTCCCCAGTTGGTTCAGGCAACCGGGGCGCAGGTTGTCTTGTTAGCCATTCCTAGCCTTACCCGGGCGCGCCGCCGCGCAATCGTAGAAGACCTCGAAGAGCTACAAGTCGAGATTAAGACTATCCCAGGCCTTTCAGACATCATCAGCGGCAAAGCCAAGATTTCTGAACTAAGAGCCGTCACAGCAGAAGACCTGTTGGGGCGTGATCCCGTTGCCCCAAACCTCGAATTACTCGGAAAAAACATCACTGGGCGCGTGGTGATGGTATCTGGCGCAGGTGGATCAATTGGCAGTGAACTGTGCCGACAAATCCTCGACCAGAGGCCGAAGAGGCTGGTGTTATTTGAAGCCTCTGAGTTTGCACTTTATTCGACCGAGTCTGAATTGTCTGAGGCTGCCGGTCACATTAATCCATCAATTCAGGTGGTGCCCATCCTTGGCTCGGTTCAACACAGCCGGGTGCTCGAGGATGCGATCACATCATTTGGGGTGCAAACAATCTACCACGCAGCTGCCTACAAGCACGTGCCCTTGCTTGAGGAGAATGTGGTTGAGGGGATCAGAAACAATGTGTTTGGAACTCTCTCCATTGCGTCTGTCGCCAAAAAACTCGGCGTTGAAAACTTCATTCTGATTTCGACGGACAAAGCGGTGAGACCAACCAATGTGATGGGCGCGACAAAGCGTATCGCTGAACTTATCTGTCAGGCGCATGCAAGCGAAGCATCAACCACGGTTTTCTCGATGGTGCGCTTTGGCAACGTGCTAGGTTCGTCTGGTTCTGTTATCCCGAGGTTCCGGGCGCAAATCGAAAGCGGTGGGCCTGTTACGGTCACGCACAAAGACATCACGCGGTATTTCATGACGATCCCCGAGGCCGCGCAACTCGTGATCCAAGCCGGCGCCATGGGCAAAGGGGGTGACGTCTTTGTTCTGGATATGGGAGAGCCTGTCAAAATCCTTGACGTTGCAATGGGGATGGTAAAGCTGCACGGGCTTGTGCCGTACATGGTCGATCATCCTGACCAAATCCTTCCTGAGGAGGGCGATATTCCGATCTGCGTTGTCGGGCTTCGGAAAGGCGAAAAGCTTTATGAGGAACTTCTGATCGGGAACAATCCATCGCCAACCCTACATCCTCGAATTATGACGGCGTCTGAGGTCTCACTGCCGATGGACGAGTTGATGGCGATCCTTGAACGCCTACGTCAAGCTTGTGACATCGTCGACCTATACAGAATTGTCGACATCCTTCACGAATTGCCATTGGACTACACGCCGGTTGGTCGAAAAATTGAGTATTGGGCCGCCCGCGAGGAAGATGAAAGCCAGAGCGAGGCACCAAGCAACTTGAGTGTCGGCGTATGACTTCTCAGACTGAACAGAAGCGTGGTTTCTTTGGCAAGCTGTTTAGCCGTGCACTGCACAGCTATTTTCTTATGAGGCGTGGGCTAACGCTTGGCGTTAGGGCGATTGTTCGTTCAGAAGATGGAAAATTCTTGCTCGTGCGGCACACCTACACGCCTGGCTGGCACTTTCCTGGTGGCGGTGTTGAAAAGGGAGAAACGGCTGTTGTCGCGCTAGAAAACGAATTGCTGCAGGAAACAGGCCTTCGATTGGAGGGCACTCCTGCGTTCCATGGCGTGTTCCACAACAATGGCGTCAGTCAGCGAGATCACGTGTTGGTCTACGTTTGCAACGTCAATGGCAGTGTCGCGAGCAAGCCCACTAGCGTAGAGATTGCTGACATAGGGTACTTTGATCTCGCTGATCTGCCGGAAGGAACTGACCCCGGAACGATACGCCGCATGCGGGAAGTGATTGACGAAACAGGGCCGTGTTCAGAGTGGTAATATGCCCCAGCCAAACAGGCCATTTCTCCCTGGACAGTGCTGCTCTCCGCGCAGTTCTGGGTGCTGGTCACGCGGCGCCCCAAATACACCGGCGGTCGCTGCTCGCAGGCCGTGGCGCAAGCACAGCCATATTTCAAACTTCGCGGGTGGGGGGCAGCATACCAGTGCCGCATGACACGCGACGTGCCGACCTGGTGGTGTCCAGAGTCTTTCGCACTTTCAGTCATGCGACGACGGCTCCTTGGGTTTGATCGAGCTATGCCGGGAAATGGGTGACGGTGTTTGAGAAGGCGGCGTATCGTGGCGGGTGTCCAAGCCTGCCAGAACTTCCAGAAGGAACGATACGCCTATGACGAAAGATACCGACATCATCGCCCTGCGTCAGCCGGAATCTGTTGACGATCCGCTGACCGAGATTGCCCGGGACGGGGCGCGCCGGATGCTGGCCGCTGCACTTCGGGCAGAGGCTGATGCCTTCGTCGCGCAGCATGCCGAAGAGGTCCTGCCGGATGGCCGGCAGCGTGTCGTCCGGCATGGGTATGGTCCTGAGCGGAGCATCCAGACCGGGATCGGCGCGCTTGATGTGCGCCGCCCGAAGGTGCGTGACCGCGCGGCCGGGCCTGCTGACGAGAAGGTGCGGTTCAGCTCCGCCATCCTGCCGAAATGGGCGCGGCGGTCGCGCAGCCTCGATGCCCTGCTGCCGGTGCTCTACCTGCGCGGCATTTCCACCGGCGAGTTCCGGGAGGCGCTCTCTGCGATCCTGGGTGCAGATGCGCCGAACCTGTCGCCGAGTGTGATCTCGCGCCTGACCGAGGGGTGGCAGCAGGAATATGACCGTTGGCAGCGCCGTGACCTCTCGGCGCGGCGGTATGTCTACATCTGCGGAGGGCGTCTACCTCCAGGCCCGGATGGAGCCTCAAGCCGAGTGTATTCTCGTCATTCTCGGGGCGACGCCCGAAGGAAAGAAGGAGGTCGTCGGCTTTCAGGTCGGTATGCGTGAGAGC